>JGI24023J19991_10000294_pt1 | contig 39146 bp, 25 predicted proteins | sample Cruoilmetagenom1_FD_19991 | JGI IMG/M metagenome (IMG submission 19991)
CCCCCCGTTCCGCCTTCAGCCGATCAATTCCCCGGTTCATTTCGTTACGCTGTGAACAATAGATCATGGCGTTCGTTTCTGTAATTATACCGCGACTGTACAATTCAAGAAGATGCTGATCAAATGTGCGCATATCCAGGGCGGAACCTTCTTTGATTATATTGTAGAAAGTTTTATCTTCCGTCTCCCCCTGAAGGATAAGATCCTTTACCCGCAGGCTTGTACAGAGAATTTCCATGGCAGCAACCCGTCCGCCCCCCACCCGGGGCAGGAGACGCTGACCGACAATCCACCTGATGGTATCCACCAGCCTATTGCGTATCTGGGGCTGTTCCTCTCTCTCAAACATACCTAAAATACGGTTTATGGTCTGCCCGGCATCGATTGTATGAAGAGTAGAGAGAACAAGATGTCCGGTCTCTGCCGCTGTTAAACCAATTTCCATGGTCTCCCGGTCACGCATCTCACCAACCAGAATAACCTTGGGAGCCTGGCGCAGAGCAGCACGCATGCCGGAAGAAAAACTGCTAAAATCGTTCCCCAGTTCCCTCTGGTTAAATGTTGATTTACGCTGCGGGTGAACATATTCAATTGGATCTTCCAGGGTAACCACATGGACCGCACGCTCATGATTGATCCTGTCCAGCAACGCTGCCAGGGATGTCGTTTTACCGGTACCGGTCGCTCCGGTGAAAAGAACAAGTCCATTCAGCTCCCCTGCCATTTTGCTGAAGGCATCAGGAAACTGCATACTTTCAATAGACGGAACGTCGGTTTCAAGCTTTCTTAAAACTGTAGTAAAATACCCTTTCTGGGTAAAAATATTCACCCTGAAACGAGCCTTGTCACTGAGAGAATATGAAAGATCACATGATCCGGTTTCAACAAGGTTTTTCAGTAGACGCTTATTTCTTCCTATAAGGTTAAGGGCAAAAGTCTCGGTTTGAAATGGCGTCAACTCTTCAACCGGCGGCGTAACCTCAACGGGAGCAAGTACACCTGCGGATTCAACCTGTAATTCCTTTCCCACTGTAATATTCAAGTCAGAGACATTGCTGTGAGAATCCAGCATAGCGGCTATCCAATAATCAATTTCCGTCTTCTTCATTCAATTCTCCTGAAAAAAATACCCCTGATTCTCGCGTTCCTGCAAAACTTACCATTGCGAAATTTAGGTGCCATACAACTGAGTTTCATAGTATATTGTCTCTAAAATCCTGAGAGTTACAAGCTTTTTTTTATTTTATCCACACATTTCTCACTCTTATCTCACTCATTCATCTACATTTCGGAGCTAATTTTATGGCAATTCCACTACGCAGCGCAACAACCACTGAAGGTCGGAGAATGGCTGGTGCACGAAGTCTCTGGCGGGCTAACGGCGTTAAAGAAAATCAGTTTGGCAAACCGATAATCGGTATCGTCAACTCATTTACCCAGTTTGTTCCCGGCCATGTCCATCTCCATGAGATTGGTCAGCACTTAAAAAAAATTATTGAAAGTCGTGGATGCTTTGCAGCTGAATTCAACACCATAGCTATTGACGATGGCATTGCAATGGGTCACCCTGGAATGCTCTATTCCCTCCCGTCCCGTGACCTCATTGCCGACAGCGTTGAATATATGTGCAATGCCCACACTGTAGATGCAATAATCTGTATCAGTAACTGCGACAAAATAACGCCCGGCATGCTCATGGCAGCCATGCGTCTCAACATTCCGGCCATTTTTGTCTCAGGAGGACCTATGGAAGCGGGTGTTGACGGTGACAAACGATACGACCTCGTCGACGCCATGGTAATGGCCGCCGACAGGGATATAAGCGACGAGACGGTCGAAAAAGTCGAGCGCTGCGCCTGTCCAACCTGCGGTTCCTGTTCGGGCATGTTCACCGCCAATTCCATGAACTGTCTTAACGAGGCCCTGGGCCTTGCCCTCCCCGGTAATGGGACTGTGGTGGCGACCCATGCCAATCGCAAGCTCCTCTTTGAAAAGGCAGCAGAGCGAATCGTTGAAATGGCCTTTGCATGGTATCAAAACGAAGACAACTCAGTTCTGCCCAGATCCATCGCCAGCAGAAATGCCTTCATCAACTCCATGACCCTCGATATCGCAATGGGAGGTTCTACAAATACCGTCCTTCATCTGCTGGCGATTGCCCATGAGGCAGATGTCGACTTCAGCATGGCTGATATTGATGCCCTCTCCCGCAAGGTCCCCAACCTATGCAAGGTTTCCCCGTCATCGAACTATCATATCGAAGACGTAAACAGGGCGGGGGGAATTATGGCAATCCTCGGTGAACTTGAACGAGGCGGCCTCATTGATACTGGAGTCAGTCGGGTAGACAGTCCCAGCCTGAAAGCTACCCTTGACAAATGGGATATACGAAGAGACAGTCATACCGAAACAGCCAAAACACTCTACCTCAGTGGACCAGCCTCGTCCGGGCCCAACCTCGTTATGGGATCACAGAACACCATGTACGAAGAAGCGGATCTTGACAGACAAAAGGGCTGTATCCGCGATCTGGATCATTGCTACAGTAAGGAAGGGGGGCTTGCGGTGCTTTTCGGCAACATTGCAGAAAACGGGTGTGTCGTAAAAACAGCGGGCGTCGATCCTTCAATCTTCATTTTCAAAGGAACAGCCAGGGTGTATTCCTCCCAGGACGCAGCCTGTGACGCAATCCTTGACGGACAGATTAAAGCCGGGGACGTCATTATCATCCGCTTTGAAGGACCGAGGGGTGGTCCCGGAATGCAGGAAATGCTCTACCCTACCTCCTACCTGAAATCCATCCACCTCGGTGAAAAATGTGCGCTTATTACAGATGGCCGGTTTTCAGGTGGTACTTCCGGCCTTTCTGTAGGCCATGTCTCCCCCGAGGCCGCAGCAGGTGGTGCTATTGCTCTGATACAAAACGGGGATACAATTGAGATTGATATCCCCGACCGCAGGATCAACGTCGCCATTTCCGATGAAGAACTTGCTTTAAGACGGAGCGAAGAAGAAGCGAAGGGGGCAGAGGCATTTACTCCTGCAGATCGTAACAGAACAATTTCCACAGCGCTTAAAGCTTATGCTCTCTTCGCTGCATCAGCAGATAAAGGTGCAATTCGAGTGTTGCCGGAATAAAACCGGATTTAATCACCGGCTGAAAAACTCTTTTCTTTACTCGTCGCAATTTAACATTTATAAGAAGCAGTATTGAATAATAAATTGTTACCAACTGACAACTTTCCTGAAAACCACAACAGGAGTGAATATTGAAACCGACAAACATCGAAAACCCCGAACACTTTCACAAAGTCATTGATTGCCAGTTTGCCTGTCCGGCCCACACTCCGGTTCCTGAATATATACGTTTGATAAGCCAGGGCAAATACGACGAAGCTTACGCAATCAACTGGGAATCCAATGTCTTTCCCGGCATCCTGGGAAGAATCTGCGACAGGCCCTGTGAACCTGCCTGCAGGCGTACACGGGTCGAAGAGACCCCGGTGGCCATATGCAGATTAAAACGGGTTGCAGCTGATAATAAAAATCAGGCAACAAGCTTCACCCCTGAAGTGCCTGACAAGAAAAACGGCAAAAAGATCGGGTTGATTGGTGGCGGGCCTGCTTCTCTCACTGTTGCCCGTGACTTGTTGTTACTGGGTTACGAAATAGACCTGTACGATGACCAGTCCAAAGCCGGAGGTTTTGTACGCACTCAGGTTCCATCCTTCCGGCTGCCGGAAAAAGTACTCAATGAGGAGATTGATCGGATCCTTGACATGGGTGTGACCACTTTTTTTGATACTTATGTGGATAATATCAAACAAATTGTCGACAAGAATTATGATGCAATTTTTGTCGCCACTGGAGCACCTCGAGGCCGTGACCTCCCTGATCTCCCAGGCAGAATCGATGGTAACGAATCGATCTTCATCGGCATTGAATGGCTTGCTGCGGTTCTCTATAGACATGTTACATCAACTCCACAAAAAGTAATCGTGCTGGGTGGCGGCAATACAGCCATGGATTGCTGCAGAATGGCCAGAAGGCTTGGGGGAGAAGATGTGCAGGTGTTTGTTCGAAGCCCCCGCAGTGATATGAAGGCCTCTCCATGGGAAATCGAAGACGCAGAGGAAGAGGGTATCCCTATTGTCGATAATCACTCTCCTCTTGAGTTTGTAATCAAAGACGGTAAATTAACCGGTATGAATTTTGAAAAGATGACCGCCACATACAACAATGACGGTCGCCGAACACTCGTCCCTGCAGGCGAACCATCTGTCTTTGTCCCATGCGACCTGGTTCTCCTGGCAGTCGGTCAGCAAAATGCTTTCCCATGGATTACAAGCGAAAGTGGCATCGAGATGAATAAACGGGGTCTGCCGATTGTTGATAAGGTTACCCATCAATCCACAGTTCCAAATATCTTTTTTGGCGGAGATGCTGCCTTTGGCCCGAAAAATGTGATTACCGCCGTTGCCCATGGGCACCAGGCGGCAATATCTATTGACCTGTTCTGCCGGGGCAAGAGCCTGGACGACAGGCCAGCACCTTCAACAAGCCTGATCAGCCAGAAGCTGGACATGCATGACTGGTTATACGACAGCAACGTATCAGAGGATAAACGCTCTGCGGTACCGACCATCGACAAGGTAAAATCGCTGCATGATCGTCTGCTGGAAGTTGAGCTTGGTTATGGAAAGAAAACCGGGCACAAAGAAGCCATGCGCTGCTTAAACTGTGATGTAGAGACCGTGTTTGACTATTCAACCTGCATAGAATGTGAGTCCTGCGTGGATGTCTGCCCGGTATCCTGCATAAATTTCACCGAGAACGGTGATGAAGAAGATCTCCGGGATCGCCTTCTTGCCCCTGCCGATAATCGAGATCAACCCCTCTATGTCTCTGCCATACTCCCTACCGACAGGGTGATGGTTAAGGATGAAAATGTCTGTCTGCACTGTGGTCTCTGTGCCGAACGATGCCCGACAGCATCCTGGGAAATGATGAAATTTACCTATAACTCTGCACAGGCTGGCAAAAAATGAACAAAATTGAACGAATTAATGACTTTGTGATCCGCTTCTGCAATGTGAACGGTTCTGGTTCAGCCAGCGCCAACAACCTCTTTGCAAAGGCTGTTTTTCGCCTCGGTGTTCCTGTAAGCCCGAAAAATATCTTCCCATCCAATATCCAGGGATTACCGACATGGTATGAGGTAAGAGTAAATGAAGAAGGTTTTCTGGGGAGGCGGGGCGGAATTGATATTACTGTGGCCGTCAACAGGCAGACTCTTTTTGGAGATTACCAGGACGTGCTGCCCGGGGGATATTTCATTTATGACTCGACCAAACCACTTCCGGAGAATTTCCGGCGCGACGACATCAGCGAAATAGGCATCCCCCTTACCACTCTCTGCAATGAAGCATTCAGCAATCCGAAGCTGCGGCAACTGTTAAAAAACATTATCTATGTTGGAGTGCTCTCCTTTCTGCTCGATATTGACCTCTCTATACTCACAGGATCCATACAAAAGCAGTTCAAGAAAAAACCCAAATTAGCGGAACCCAACATAAAGGCTCTGGAGATCGGTTTTTCCTACACAAGGGATCACTATCCTGATACCTGCAAAATCTCCGTCAGAAAAAGCGATAAGCTGACCAATGAAATTATGATGGACGGCAACAGCGCCTTTGCCCTGGGAGCTGTTTATGCAGGTGCCACAGTGACAGGATGGTACCCTATAACCCCCTCCACATCGATTATAGAAGCCTTTGAAAAATATACCAATACATACAGAATTGAAGAAGACACAGGCAAAAAAAAGGTGGCAATTATCCAGGCTGAAGATGAACTCGCCGCAATCGGCATAGTGATCGGTGGTTCCTGGAACGGTGCCAGAGCTTTTACCGCCACCTCCGGACCGGGGATCTCTCTTATGAGTGAATTACTTGGCCTGGCATACTTTGCAGAGATCCCTGCAGTTCTTGTGGATGTCCAGCGAACGGGACCATCGACGGGGATGCCGACCAGAACCCAGCAATCCGACCTGCTGGCCTGTGCCTATGCCTCACATGGCGACACCAAAAACATCCTGCTCTTCCCCTGTGACCCCAGGGAGTGCTTTGAGCTCGGAGCTGATGCGTTTGACCTGGCTGAACGTTTGCAAACCCCTGTTATCGTCATGAGTGATCTCGATCTCGGTATGAATGACCACGTCTCGGCTCCGATGCAGTGGGAGAGCGGCAGAAAATATGACCGGGGAAAAGTACTCAGTGCTGATGACCTTGAAAATTTGAAGGAAAAATGGGGCCGCTACCTTGATGTTGATGGTGATGGAATATGTTACCGTACAGTTCCCGGTAGTCACCCAACCAAAGGCGCCTATTTTACCCGAGGTACATCCCATAATCAATATGCGGCCTATACTGAGGAAAGCAGCGAATATGAGGCAAACATGAAACGTTTGCTGGTTAAATGGCAGACTGCCCGTACTCTCATGCCATCCCCGAGAATAAAAATCAGAGATCCTGAATATACCATCGGACTCATTTTTTACGGGACATCCACCCACGCAGCCTATGAATCTATCAGCCGATTCTCAAGAGATGGTCTGGAGATAAACAGTCTGCGTGTGAGAGCCTTTCCTTTCCAGGATGAGGTTATTGAATTCATTAACCAACACAAAATCCTTTTTGTGATTGAACAGAACAGGGACGGTCAGCTGCGTACATTGCTGATAAACGAATGTGAGATCGATCCTGCCCGACTTCAGTCTATTCTCAATATTGATGGTCTGCCGATTGCGGCAAGTTTTATCACCGACGCCATCCATGGCAGCAACCTGACAACCATACCTGAATCACTACAAAAGCAGAATAAGACCGGAGGGAAGCAATGAGCCACGCACACCCCAATTTCCGCCACCCCAAACAGCCTGAAAACGACGCCGGTTATACTCGCAGGGACTATGAAGGAGCCATTTCCACGCTCTGCGCCGGCTGTGGACACGACTCGACAACCAATGCTATCATCCAGGCCTGTTTTGAGCTTAATGTGGAGCCGCACCGGGTTGTTAAAATATCAGGAATCGGCTGTTCCTCCAAAACCCCCGCCTATTTCTTAAGCAGATCACATGGCTTTAATTCTGTCCATGGAAGAATGCCTTCCATTGCTACAGGAGCCAACATGGCTAATCGAGATCTGCTGTACATCGGGATCTCCGGAGATGGAGATACAGCCTCCATCGGTATGGGTCAGTTTGCCCACGCTCTGCGACGCAATCTCAACCTCAATTATATCTGCATGAATAATGGCTGCTACGGACTGACAAAGGGCCAGGATTCAGCAACAGCAGACCGGGGATCTGCAAGCAAAAAAGGCATCCCAAACCCATATGAATCAATCGATCTCTGTGAACTGGCCATAGAACTAGGCGCAAGTTATGTAGCACGTGGATTCTCCGGCGACAAAAAACAACTGGTACCTCTGCTGAAAGGTGCCATGGCCCATAACGGACTGGCATTCATTGATGTTATCTCTCCCTGCGTCACTTTTAACAATACCGCAAGTTCGACCAAGAGTTACCATTACGTCCGTGAACATATCGAAACCACCAACACCTTTGACTTTGTTCCCCTGCAGCAGGAAATACTTACCCACTATGATGAAGGAACCTCTCAGGAAGTAACGATGCATGACGGCAGTATTATCCACCTGCATAAAGTCGACTCCAGCAAGGATTTAACCAGCCGACAGAAGGCTGTGAACAACCTTGAAAAGGAAAAAGAGAAGGGAAGATTTCTCACTGGACTACTCTACGTCAACCCTCAAATTGAGGAGACCCACGATCTAATCAACTCCACTCTGTACCCGCTCAACACATTAACGGAAGAGGATCTCTGTCCCGGCAGTGAGATACTTGACAGGATTAACAGTGCTCTCAGATAGTGATTTATACAAGGCGTTCCGTTGCTGAAAATTTTCAAACAGATACTCACCTCCCGCGTCTATGAAGCGGCAATTGAGACTCCCCTCGAGGAGGCGGCGGCTCTCTCTTTAAAGATGAACAACAGAATTCTTCTTAAAAGAGAGGATAAACAACCGGTTTTCTCCTTCAAAATCCGGGGAGCATATAACAAAATTGCCCATCTCACTCCGAAAGAACGAGAAAAGGGAGTAATAACCGCATCGGCGGGAAATCATGCCCAGGGTGTGGCTTTTGCTGCAAAAAAGCTGGGCATTGACTCACTGATCGTAATGCCTGAGACGACACCTGGAATAAAGGTGGAAGCGGTAGAAAATTTCGGTAGCAAAGTGGTCCTGAAGGGTCATAACTACTCTGAAGCGGCAGACCATATGCAGTCGCTCGTCAAAGAAACAGGGATGGTATTTATCCATCCCTTCGACGATGAACTTGTCATTGCCGGGCAGGGTACGGTGGCCGACGAACTGCTGCGCCAGAATCCCGGCAGACTCGATGCGGTTTTCATCCCCGTGGGGGGAGGCGGTCTTATAAGCGGTATGGCGGCATATATAAAAACCTTGCGGCCGAAAATCAAGGTAATCGGTGTTGAACCCGCAGACAGTGACGGTATGTACCAATCCCTTGCGGCAGGCAAAAAGGTCTCCCTTGATTCCGTTGGCATATTTGCCGACGGTGTAGCTGTTCGAGATGTCGGAGATCTCACATTTGAACTCAGCCGACAATTTGTAGACGACATCATCCGGGTCACCACAGATGAACTCTGCGGTGGAATAAAAGCGATCTACCAGGCAACCAGGAGCATCGTCGAACCTGCAGGCGGCCTTGGCGTAGCTGGTCTGTTAAAATATATCCATGATAACGACACTAAAAACAGCACACTTGTAGCCGTTAACTCGGGCGCCAATATGAACTTTGAGAGGCTGCGCTACGTTGCTGAGAGAACACTTATCGGAGAAAAGCAGGAGGCTCTTTTCGCGGTTACCATTCCGGAGAAAAGAGGAAGTCTGAAAGCATTTTGTAAAGATATAGTCAGAAATCGCAATATCACGGAATTCAACTACCGTTTATCCAACCGAAAACAGGCACATATTTTCGTTGGAATCTCCATTCAAAACGAGCAGGAACGATTCAGTTTCGGTGAACGACTAACCTTATCAGGCTATAAAAACCTGGATATTACAGACAACGATCTGGCCAAAACCCATATCCGCTATATGGTTGGCGGGCGATCTGGAGCTGTTGTGGGGGAACGTATCTTCCGGTTCTGGTTTCCCGAAACCCCCAAAGCACTCACCCGCTTTCTCGAGGCAACACGGGGACATCATAACATTTCACTTTTTCACTACAGAGCGCAGGGCGGCGATTTCGGCAGAGTGCTGATCGGTCTGGAGTGCTCGGAAGGCTCTGATCAGGAGCTCAAAGAGCGACTCGACAATCTCGGTTATCGATATCAGGAGGAGACGAGTAATCCTGTTTATGAACTCTTCCTATAAATGATGGCGTCGTAGATAGCGTAGACTTCCGATTACCGCAGACTTCAAGAACCCTTCATCCCCTTAAGAACCATGGATCTCGCCCACCGGTGAGTATTTCCACTCCTGTCTCAGTTACCAGTACGGTATGTTCAAACTGGGCACTCAGAGCAAGATCTGCCGTCACTGCCGTCCATTTGTCAGGCCAGATCATGCAGTTGGGACTGCCGCTGTTAATCATCGGCTCAATGGTAAAAGTCATTCCCTCCTCCATTCGCGCTTTATTGGCCGGTTCATAAAAATGTGCTATATATGGCGCCATATGAAAGATTCCACCGATCCCGTGACCCGTGAATTCACGGACAACGCTATACCCATGCTTGTCGGTGTGACTTTCAATAACCCGCCCGATTTCATTAAACAACCGGCCCGGCCGGACAACAGCTATACCTTTCATCAGACATTCCCAGGTAACCTCAACCAAGGCACGGGCCTCTCTGCTCACATCGCCAACCAGAACTGTTTCTGAACAATCGCCGTGCATACCATCGATATAGACAGTCACATCGCAGTTAATTATATCACCTTCCTGCAGTTCCCGGCTGTCAGGAATACCATGCACCACAACCTCGTTCACTGAAGTGCAGAGTGATTTGGGAAACCCCATATAATTCAACGGACTTGGATACGCTCCACGTGATATTGCTGAAAGATGAGCAATTTCATCAAGTGCATTAGTGGTGACACCGGGCTCGACTGCAGCAAGTACGGTATCAAGCACCTCTCTTGCCACCATACCGGCATGACGCATCCTGGAGATTTCTTCCTCCGACTCTTTTTTACAGGACGGCCCGCGTCCTCCAGCCACTCCGGTTTTGGCGTATTCAGGGGAAACTATACTATCAGGAACTTGCCGTTTGGGGCTGATACTGCCGGCAGCAACAGTTGGTTTCCCGACCTGTTTTATTACCATACCCGGAGGAGTTGTTTCTCCCCTTTCATCGGAACGTAAATGGCATTTCTTATATTTTTTTCCACTGTTACACCAACAGGGATCATTTCTTTTTGGTATTTTTTTGGTCATTTCCCTTCCAGTCTATTGGTTCCTCTGATGCCTGATACACTATTCTTTCCTCTGTAATGCACCAGAACAGGCCGGTTGTCAAATGGTATTCCTGATATCGCTGTCTGACTCCTGAATCCCTTTAATGAAAAACAAAAATCTTATACCACAGAGGACTCAGAGAGCACAGAGGGGCAAAACTGTCTTAATCAGTTCTTTCACATTTCAATAAAGATGCCTATAGTGATCCATTGAAAAAGGAAAACCGGCCATCAGCAATCCATACAATATAATGTTCCTTAAACCAACACAATGGCACTGATTAAACGATCTGAACTACAAAACCTGTTGCAGAAAGGGACAGTTGAACCGACCAGTCAGGTCTACCTTCTCTTCGGTGAACGATATCTCTGCAAGGAGACCGCCGACTTGCTGCAGGAAGCACTGCTCCAAAAAAAACCGGGTGCAGTGCACACTATTGATGGCGAAAGGGAGGATTTCGACAGGACTCTGCCACGGCTGATGAGCTTCAGTCTGCTGCCGGGCCTGCAGATATACCGTGTCTCCGACAGCAGGATATTCCATAGCAAAATTGTTCTTTCAAAAATCTGGGACAAGGGTGTACAGGCATATAAAGCAGGACGATTTAAACCTGCCGAACGGTACCTGCAATCAATTATGCAGACGGCAGACATTAAAATCGAAACTACTACTCCATTTTCAGACATAAGTTCCAGCCAATGGAAGAGCAAATTCGGCTTTGAAAAACCTGCAGTACTACTGGACTGGGCAGATAGATTACTCTATGAATCAGAAATTTCACCTGGTGGAAGCTCGACACATCTAATTGATAAATGCATTGACACCTTTGATAAGGGGTTGCCGGATAGCAATATACTGATCCTGATCTCCGAAACAGTAGATAAACGCCAAAAACTTTTCACCTACCTCAAAAAGAACTGTACGGTAGTAGACTGCTCGGTCACAACCGGAGCCGGTGCAGCAGCACAGAGGGAACAGAAGGAAATCCTGCGTGAATTGATGCTGAAAAGCCTTAAAGGGTTCGACAAGAAGATAGATTCCCGTGCTGTTGAGATGTTTTTTGAACGGGTAGGTTTCCATCCGGTTGCAGTTGTTATGGAAACCGAGAAACTTGCCCTGTACGCCGCTGATCGGGATGTTATTACCTGTAAGGATCTTCAGGCAATGGTCGGTCACAGCAGAGAGGATGCCCTGTTCGAACTTACTGATGCTTTCAGTAAAAAGCAGACGGCAAGAATGTTGACAATACTTTCCAGATTGCAGGATCAGGGGATACACGGATTGGCGATCCTTGCCACCATGAGAAATTTCCTTAAAAAGCAGCTTGTGTTCAGATCCCTGCAGACACAACCCTCTCCAGCATGGCGAAAGGGAATGAATGCAAATGAATTTCAAAATTCATATTTGCCCCAATTGCGGGCAGATGGAGATTGGAAGGAGTTGCTCAAAGGGCACCCCTATGCCCTGTTTATGAGTTTTACCAAAGCAACTGAGTACACTGTCAACGGACTGAAATCAATGATGATACTCCTGCTGGAAGCCGAGTTTCGCCTTAAGGGTTCCCCGCTCCCGCCACAACTTGTTCTGGAGGAACTCTTTCTCACAATGCTGTATGGACGCGAGGGTCATTCTATTCCATAAAAGTTTGACCCATGATATATTGAAACCTGACCCGAATAGATCGGGACTTTTTCAAATGGCTGGATAAGTGCCATGGAAGTCAAGTCATAGGGTTGTCATTCCCTCCTACGCGGGAATGACGGAGAATGTAGCTGAGTTTCATGGGTAATCAGATATAATTTTAAATGACCTTTCTCGATTTCTTGTTTTTTATTACAGCTTTTATGGAGTAAAGCACTAAAAATGGCAGAAGAAAACAACAATAACCAAGGTTCGGTTGCCACAGAAGAACATGTGAAAACCAAAGAGCCACGGCTCTATAAAGTACTGCTTCACAATGATGATTATACCAGTATGGAATTCGTTATTTCTATACTGAAAACGGTTTTTCACAAATCTAGTCCTGACGCGACCGAAATAATGCTTAATGTCCATAACGAAGGCACAGGTATCGCCGGAGTATATACCCGGGAGATAAGTGAAACAAAAATCTCCACCGTCCATCAACTGGCTCAAAAAAATGAATTCCCCCTTCGTTGTTCTATGGAGAGGGTATAACCCGAATAAATCGGAATTTTAGAATGCTTGGAAAAATGCCATGGAACTATATTCAACGATATAATTTTAAACGACCGTCCTGGATTTCTTGTTTTTTATGACAGAAGTTCTGGAGTAAGGCACTAAATTTAATAAAAAACCGCAAACAAGAATTATGCTAAGCAAAACATTAGAACAATCCCTTATCAGGGCCATACGAGAGGCAAAGAACCATAATCACGAATATGTGACGATTGAGCACATGCTTTATGGCCTTTTACATGACAATCTCACCAGCTATATCATAACCGAATGCGGAGGTTCAACGGAAGCTCTGAAGGAACGGCTGGAGAAGTTTTTTGTCATGGAAATCCCCAAATTATCACCAACAGGAGGAAATGATCCTGCACATACTATAGCGTTTAACCGTGTCCTCCAGAGGGCTGTAGCCCACGTGCAGAGCTGTGGCAAGCAACAGGTGGACAGTGGTGACGTGCTGGTCTCTATTCTCTCCGAGGATGAATCCCATGCCGTTTATTTTCTCACCTCCGTGGGTATCGGCAAAATGGCGGTGGTCAATTTTATCTCCCACGAATTGCCGGCTGAAGGGCTGCAGAAGGAGCCACTTTCCTCGCCACCCAGGAGTCCGGAGACACAACAGGCCACTAACGATGCCAAGATATTGGAAGAATTTACCATCAACCTCGCCGATTATGCCGCAAAGAGGAAACTTGACCCGCTCATTGGCCGTAATTCGGAGCTCAATAGAGTTATGCAGGTACTCTGCAGACGAAAGAAAAACAATCCCCTCCTCGTTGGGGAACCTGGCGTGGGCAAAACAGCAATTGCGGAAGGACTTGCCCTTCGTATTCACGAAGACGGATTAGCCCGAAACGACATGGGAAAATCGATCGTTCCGGATCTCCTGCAGGATGTGGAAATCCATCTGCTCGATATGGGCAGTCTGGTTGCCGGTACAAAATATCGGGGTGACTTTGAAAAGCGTTTAAAGGGCGTTGTCTCCGCAATTGAGAAGAAGAAAAATGCTATTCTCTTTATCGATGAGATGCATACCATAGTCGGTGCCGGAGCCACAAGCGGCGGATCAATGGACGCATCAAACCTGCTTAAACCTGCCCTGCAGGCCGGTATTCTCCGCTGNATAGGATCGACGACCTATGAGGAGTATAAAAACCAGATAGAGAAGGATCGCGCACTTTCCAGAAGATTCCAGAAAATCGATGTGGAGGAACCGTCCGTCAAGGATACAGGTCTGATCCTTAAAGGACTGCAAAGCAAATATGAAGAACACCACGATGTCAGATATTCAAAAAATGCTGTGAAGGCAATGGCCGAGCTGTCTGACCGGTATATAAACGAGCGTTTTCTGCCCGATAAGGCCATAGATGTGATGGATGAGGTTGGTTCTTTTTTCCGGTTGGAAGGGAAACAGGGGGCCACCGTCAAGGTCACTGATGTAGAAAAGGTGGTCTCACGGATTGCCCGGATTCCGGCAAGGAGCGGTTCCAGCTCCGAAATTAGTGAACTGAAAGAACTTGCATCAAATCTCCAGAATGTTGTTTTTGGTCAAAGTGAAGCGATAGAATCGGTTGCCACCGCAGTAAAACGATCACGGGCCGGACTTGGCAACCCGGACTCTCCAACCGGAAGTTTTATTTTTGCAGGACCAACCGGAGTGGGAAAAACCGAGGTTGCAAGGCAACTGGCTGCAGTGCTCAATATCCACTTCGAACGCTTTGACATGAGCGAGTATATGGAAAAACATGCGGTGGCACGACTCATCGGCTCCCCTCCCGGATACGTCGGTTTCGACCAGGGCGGGCTGTTGACAGAGGCTATCCGAAAGCACCCCTATTCCGTATTATTGCTCGATGAAATTGAAAAAGCACATCCGGATATCTTCTCAATCCTGCTCCAGGTCATGGATCACTCAACATTAACCGATAATTCCGGAAGAAAGGCGGATTTTCGTAATGTTATCATTATCATGACATCCAATGCCGGTGCCAGGGAGATGACCGCAAAAACTATCGGTTTTGTGACAAGTAAAAAGGGCAAAGACCAGACCGCAATCAATAAACTTTTTGCTCCTGAATTCAGAAACAGGCTGGATGGCATTATTTCGTTCAGTGCACTCGATACTGAGGCAACAGAAAAGGTTGTCGACAAGATGATAAAAGAGCTGGAGGCGCAGCTCGCAGAAAAACATGTGAGCATCAAGCTGACCAGTGAGGCTCGCAATTATCTTGCGAAGAAGGGTTATGACCCTGACTATGGTGCAAGACCGCTGCGGCGACTCATCATAAAGGAGGTAGGCGATACTCTTACTGAAGAGATCCTCTTCGGTGAACTTGCCAAAGGCGGTGAAGCGACAATCGGGTTCAGGGAGAAAAAACTGATTTTCAGATACAAGAAGTAATGATACCGTCGTAAAAGTACCCTGCTTCGTCATTCCCGCGCAAGGCTACCTCCTTTCTTCAAACAGCCAGGGGGCCTCCTGCTCACGCCGGGCCTCATACGATTTTATTGCCTCTGAATATTGCAGGGTCAAGCTGATGTCATCCAGGCCGTGCAATAAACAGTGCTTACGAAAGCCGTCAATCTCAAATTCCAGCTGCTCACCACCAGGCTTGATTATTTGTTGATTCTTCAGGTCAATGTTAAGCTGATAGCCTTCCTCCGCCGCTACCTCCTCAAACAGTTTATCAAGCTGCTCGTCCTGCAAAACAATGGGCAACAAGCCGTTTTTCAAGCAGTTATTATAAAATATCTCTGCATAGCTGGAAGCAATGATCACTTTTACGCCAAAATCATCCAATGCCCAGGGAGCATGCTCCCGGCTCGACCCACAGCCGAAGTTTTCACGAGCCAGCAGTATAGAGCAACCCTTATAACGGGACTGATTTAATACAAATTCAGTATTCAAAGGGCGCAAACTGCAATCCTGACCAACCTCCCCTTCATCAAGATAACGGTACTCATCAAACAAATTAGGGCCAAACCCCGAGCGCTTGATGGATTTAAGGAACTGCTTCGGGATAATCATATCTGTATCGACATTGGCCCGATCCAATGGAACAACTACACCGCTATGCTGAACAAACTTTCGCATCTGAAATCTCCTGAAACCTGGTTAATCCAGGTTATGATTAACTCGTAAAAAAGTCATTCCAAGCCTTTATGTGAAAGTCATGTGCTGTCTGGAAGAAAAAGGGATTCAGAGGAGTGTTGACACAACAGGTAAGGGAGCACGCGAGACTCCGATCCACAGCCTGCGAGGACGTTTGGCAACACTCTTCTGAATCCCGGGTACATTACTTTCATGTTTCGTTGTGAAATTCATTTCACAGGTGTTAGATGGCTAAGTCAAGTTATAACTGACTCATTAATGTACGCACATCGACAAAATGGCCCTCAATTGCTGCCGCAGCTGCCATCAGCGGACTAACCAGATGAGTTCGCCCATGAAAGCCCTGTCTTCCTTCGAAATTGCGATTAGACGTAGAAGCACAATGCTCACCCTGACCCAATTTGTCAGCGTTCATGGCCAGACACATTGAACAGCCCGGCTCCCGCCACTCAAAACCGGCGTCGCGAAAGACCATATGCAAACCCTCTTTTTCTGCCTGCGCCTTAACCAGCCCGGAACCGGGAACCACCAGGGCTTGCTTCACGGTAGAGGCTACCTTGCATCCTTTAACCACTGCTGCCGCCTCTCGGAGGTCCTCAATCCGAGCATTTGTGCAGGAGCCGATAAACACTCTATCCAACAAAATATCCGTGATCGGCTGGTTGGCTGACAACCCCATATAGGCTAAAGCATGTTCGATGCTCTGCCTTCTTGTCGCGTCAGGCTCCTCTGTCGGGTCCGGCACATTTCCATCCACCGGCAAAACCATCTCAGGAGAGGTCCCCCAGGTAACCTGAGGTATGACAGCGCTGCCATCAAGGATAACCCGTTGATCAAAAACAGCATCATTGTCACTGACAAACCGCTCCCAGGACTCAACCGCCTGTTGCCAATGCTCCCGACCAGGCGCAAAAGGACGTCCCTCCACATAGTCGATGGTGGTCTGATCAACCGCCACCATGCCGGCACGGGCACCGGCCTCAATCGCCATATTACAGATGGTCATCCGACCCTCCATCGACAAGTTGCGAACAACCTCACCGCCAAACTCGATAGCATAGCCTGTACCACCCGCAGTACCAATCTTACCGATTATAGCCAACACAACATCCTTGGCTGTGACACCGGGACTCAACCGGCCGTCGACACGAACCAACATATTCTTCATTTTATTGGTAATCAAACACTGGGTCGCCAACACGTGTTCTACTTCTGAAGTGCCGATACCGTGGGCCAAAGCTCCAAAGGCACCATGGGTGGAAGTATGGGAATCTCCGCAGACCACAGTCATTCCCGGCAAGGTTGCCCCCTGCTCCGGCCCGACCACATGAACAATACCCTGACGCGGATCATTCATCTTGAATTCAACGATACCNAACCGACTGCAGTTATCGTCCAGTGTCTCGATCTGGANCCTGGAGACAGGATCAGCTATACCTTCAACACCTGTCAACCTCTCTTGAAGNGTGGTTGGTACATTATGATCAGGTGTCGCCAGATTTCCACTTATGCGCCATGGAGTCCTGCCCGCCGTCCTTAATCCCTCAAATGCCTGGGGAGAGGTTACTTCATGCAGTAGATGAAGATCTATATAGATAAGACCACTCCCAGCCTCCTGCTGACGCACCAGATGAGTATCCCACAGTTTGTCATAAAGCGTTTTTCCAGCCACTTTTGTCCTCCTTTATTTCTCTTGTATCCTTGCCATGCAACCCTCCCTTCACCTGTCCAGGGAGCCAGGATTGCACCGTAAACAGTACAAAACAGCACACCTGAAGTCAATGTCTCACATCTCCGAAAAACACGAAAATTCCATCTTTCCAGAACTGACAGCATTACCGACCATTTACGAAAGGTTCAAGTTGATGTATACAGTACAACAATAAACACGAACAAAAAATATTCTCCACCCCTCAGAAAAAAATAACCAAAGAGGCACTACAATGACCGACTGTTTATTCTGCAAAATTGTTGCAGGCGACATCCCCGCCGAAAAACTCTACGAAGATGATGAAGTTCTAGCGTTCAGGGATATTGCACCACAGGCCCCTGTCCACTTTCTTGTTATTCCAAAAAAACATATTGTCGACCCTTCCAATGTCTCTGAAGAAGATGAAAGACTCATCGGCAAACTTATACGTATCGGCTCACAAATTGCTGCAGAAAATGGTGTTGGCGATGGTTTCAGGATTATTTTCAATAACGGAGCCAAAGCCGGACAGGCGGTTTTTCACATCCATATGCATATCCTGGGCGGTAAAGACAGGCCCTGGCCGATGTAGCATTCATTGTAACATCCAGCAGGCAGTCCACAAGGAATGCTATGAATGAGTTTTACCGTGCAATTTCAGCCTTCATGCAGGATACTTTTGCGACCAGTATATCGGATACAACGTTTCTCCGTCTCCTCGCCGGTACTGCCATTCTTCTGTTCATTATCCTCATTCCTGCCCTGCTTCGACTGATCAGTTTAAAAACGAAGTTAAGAGAAGCTCAGGCCCAAACTCTTCTCGCTAACGAAAAGATAAGTGCTGCAAAAGAGCGAAACATTAAAGACCAGATACGTGTTGCAAAGCTTATCACCCTGATAAAAAATGAAAGGAGACATGGTGCGGAAAAACTTACCCTGCTGGAAGAGGCGAGGGACGAACTCAGCATGCATTTTTCAACTCTCGCTCAACAGGTCCTCGAGGAAAAAAGCGTGCGCTTCAGTGATCTGGGAAGAGAGAAGCTTGATTCGGTACTGCAGCCATTTAACCAGCAACTTCAATCATTTAAACGGGATATCAACGAAATATACCTCAACGATACCCGTGAAAGAACTTCGCTTAAAAGGGAAATTTTACAACTGCGGGAGCTGAATCAACAGATCAACCAGGAAGCGATAAATCTTACCAGGGCTCTTAAAGGAGACACAAAACAGCAGGGCAACTGGGGAGAACTGGTATTAGAACGTGTCCTCGAACAGTCCGGTCTTCGCCAAGGCCATGAATATGAGACCCAGGGCGGTTTCAGAGATCATGATAATAAACTGATGAAACCTGATGTGATCATCCATCTGCCTGAAGGAAAAGATATTATTGTCGATTCAAAGGTGTCATTGATCAATTGGGAGAGATACGTAAACAGTGAAGAGGAAAGTGACAAGATCCACCATCTCACTGAACTGGTAAAAGCCATTAAAGATCATATCAACCAACTGAGCAATAAAAATTATCCTGCTTTAACCGGTATCCGATCGCTTGACTTTGTGCTGATGTTCATGCCGGTTGAAGCGGCTTTTGCCGCAGCATATCAGTATAATGATCAACTCTTCTCCAACGCCCTGGCAAAAAAAATCATTGTCGTCACCCCCACCACCCTGCTGGCAACCATGCGCACTATTGAAAACATCTGGCAGTATGAACACCAAAGCAAAAACTCCGTTGAAATAGCCAGAAGAGCAACGATTATGTACGACAAATTCCGAAGCTTTGTTGAAGACATGGAAAAAATAGGCAAACAGCTTGCTACTTGTCATACAACGTATGATTCTGCCATGACAAAGCTTACCCGGGGTAGAGGAAATCTTGTTTCCCATGCTGAGCAGCTGCGGGAATTGGGGATCCACGTCAAAAAAGAAATTCCGCGGTCAGTCCTGGAAATCTCGGAACTGGAACCGGATAATTCAACCACCGGAAGCCGCCGGGGCGAAGTTGCTAATTGATCAGTAAAATGGTAAGCCCATGCGCATACTATTGAAACAAGAACTTTTTACCACACCACCAACACAAAACTAGAGGTAAACGTGCTGCATCACCAATTTATCGACATTGCAAAAAAGTTCAGCAAAAAACTTGCTATTCATGATTTCTCTACCAACAAAGAGCTGACTTACCAAAAGTCACTCATTGCCGCTCTGCTGCTGTCCCGGATTTTCAGCAGAATGGATAAAGGGTTTATAGGTATAATGATCCCCACTTCCGCCGGTTGTGTTCTAACAAAAATCGGAGTGCTGATGAGCGGCCGAATACCTGTGATGATTAACTATTCAACAGGTGCGGAGCAAAATGCAAAATATGCCCAGCAAAAATGCGACTTCAGCACAATTATCACCTCCAAAGCCCTTCTCGAAAAAATAGAATGCCCCTATGTAGAGGGGATGATCTATATCGAGGATATAATGGATGCCATTTCCTCTGCGCAGAAAGTCCGTGCCGCACTCACTGCCTCTTTACCGGGTAGTATGATCAAGAGACTGGTACATCGCGGAAAAGAGGATGACACTGCAGTGATTTTATTCACCAGCGGCTCGGAAAAAGATCCGAAAGCAGTCCAGTTGACCCATAAAAATATCCTCTCCAATATTGACTCAGTCACACCGATTTTCAAATTCGAATCTAAGGACATCTTTTTTTGTGCACTGCCTTATTTCCACGTCTTCGGACTCACCGTAACCATGTGGCTGCCACTCTGCCATGGCATGAAAATATTGACCTATGCAAACCCTCTGGACTACAAAAAGGTATGTACAATTATCCGGGAACATAAAGCGACCTTTCTGGTGGGTACTCCCAGCTTTTTCTGGGGTTATCTGCGTAAATCGGAAAAAGGAGACTTTGATTCTCTGCGCATAGCTATGGCAGGGGCGGATAAATGTCCGGATTCCCTACGTGACGGCTTTAAGACCAAGCACGATATTACCATCTATGAAGGATATGGAGCAACGGAATGCTCACCGGTTATATCTGCTAACAGTCCGGAAAATAACAGGCCGGGAAGTGTCGGGAAACCTGTTCCCGGCTTGCAGGTTCGAATAGAAAATTACGAGACAGGTGAAAAATCAGGACTGGGGGAAGACGGCCGGATTCTCGTCAAGGGCGACAGCATAATGAAGGGATATTTCAATGATTTTGAGCAAACCTCCCTGCATATCCGCCGTGGATGGTATGATACCGGAGATATGGGAAATATCGACGAAGATGGCTACCTCTGGCATGTCGGTCGCCTCAAACGGTTTGTCAAGATCGGTGGAGAAATGGTTTCCCTGGTGAAGATTGAAGACGTGCTGGAAAAACTGCTTCCTGAAGATGCCCACTGCTGTATTATAGAAATTCCAGACTCCATCAAAGGGGCCAAAATTGTTGCCGTGGTAACCGCTGTTTTAGAAGAAAAAAAGATACTCAAGCAGATGGCAAAACAACTCCCTGCTATCGCCCTGCCAAAAATCTTTCTTGTCTGGGAAACCCTGCCCAAAATGGGAAGTGGAAAAATCGATTTCAGGACCATCTCAGAGATGGCCAGGGAACAACTTACCCGTAAATCGGTTGCTTAATATGGATACGGTATCCTCACCATTTTCTATTGCCAACATCCGGCTGTTTATTGCTTTTCGGATCTTTTTCAATGCCCGCTTCTATTACCCTGTGTTTACGATCCTGTTCCTCGATTACGGCCTCACAATTGAACAGTTTGCGCTGTTGAACACGGTTTGGGCAATCACCATAGTAGTAGCTGAAGTTCCATCCGGTGCCCTGGCTGACATTTTCGGCAGGAAAACCCTGATTGTCATAACATCATTCCTGATGGTTTTTGAGATGCTGGTTATTGCATTTATTCCTCTTGGCAACTCAACCCTCATCTTCTGGGGATTTCTTATCAACAGGGTGCTGAGTGGTCTTGCTGAAGCAATGGCCAGCGGGGCAGACGAGGCCATAGCCTATGATTCCCTGATCGAAAAGGGCTCAGCCAAAGACTGGCCCAAAGTACTCAGTCTACAGATGCGGTTTCGCTCAATTGCATCCATTTTAACCGCGACCACCGGGGCTTTAATCTATGATCCGGCAATCATTAACCGTATTCTCCTCTGGTTCGGATCTTCCCATTCCGTTACCCAGCAGATTACCATGCGCTTTCCGATATATTTGACGCTGCTGCTTGCTGTTTTTGCCTGCATGACTGCTCTCATGATGCAGGAACCCGGCCCAGAAAAAGAACCGGATGAAAAATATAATATTATGAAAGCATCCGCGATGATCTGGCAGGCAGCAAAGTGGATTGCAAGAACCCCCTTTGCCCTGGCAATAATCCTGGTGGGGATGTGCTATGACCATATCCTTCGAATGATCGTCACCATGACCAGTCAATATTACCGTCTCATCGATCTTCCCGAAGCAAGTTTCGGACTTATTGCTTCGGCAATAGCCCTGCTCGGCCTGGTTACACCCAGGGTTGCCGAGTATATGGTCAAAAGATTCAATCCAACTCAGAATATGTTCTGGGTTGCGCTGATCTCGCTCACTGGACTCTTCGGTCTCACCGGTTTCTTCCCTTATCTGGGGATTCTTCCCATGGCACTGATCTTTATTGGCCTTATGCTTGTTTCGTTTTTCACAAGCCATTATCTGAACCAGATCACAGAGTCTCACTACCGGGCGACCATACTCAGCTTCAAAGGACTCGCCTTCAACCTTGCCTATGGACTGATTGGAATATTTTTTGCGTTGCTTATGCAGTATCAGAGAAAACAGGGCCTGATCATCCATCCGGATCAGCAGCAGGATATCATAGAAAATTTTGCTTTCGAGGCTGCTATCGGCTGGTTCCCATGGTATACAATTATAACTCTGGGTGTCATCATAGTGTATTGCGGCTTTAGATTGAAAAAACCAATATTCAGAGATGAGAAATGAACAGTAATGCAACATACTGCCGGGAGGTTATAGACATATGCTGAAACGATTCTCCATCTCTCTTGAAGAAAACCTGCTTGAGATTTTTGATGAACATATCCAGGCCCGCAGCTACAGCAACCGCTCGGAAGCCATCAGGGACCTTATTCGCAAAGCATTTGTAAAAAATGAATGGCAGGCCGACAAACATGTCATGGGTGTAATCAGCCTGGTATATGACCATCACCAGCCCAACCTCCAGGAAAAGATTACAGTAGTTCAACATGATTACCATCACCATATTGTCTCGACCACCCATGTTCACATGGATCATGACAACTGCCTGGAAGTCATTGTGGTCAAAGGCAAGGCAAAAGATGTGCAGGAACTTGCCAATCAACTCACAGCCCTGAAAGGGGTTCGTGACGGTCACCTTGCCATGAGCAGTACAGGAAAATCACTCCACTGAAAATGAAGAAAATCTCTTTCGTCTCTATCCACGGCGGCCATAGCGGTCAGTTTTGCAACCATGCAGCAGACAGTCTTGAAGAAATTGTCCAGCGCTATATTGAAAAGCAGTTTTCCTGGATCGGCATCACCGAACACACTCCTGCCATAGATGAGAACCTCCTCTATCCCGATGAAAAAAAGGCTGGCCTGACCCCTGAACTACTGCTGAATCGTTTTGCTGAGTATATGGTCGAGTGCCGACGACTGCAGAAAAAGTACCGAAATCAAATCCGGATTTTTGCAGCAATGGAAATTGAAACATACAGTGGTTATGAACAGTTCGTTCCCTCCCTTATTGCAAGGTTTCAGCCGGATTATATTGTCGGATCAATCCATTTTGTCAATGATATGGGATTTGACTATTCACCATCAGAATATGATGAAATCGTAGAGAGAGTTGGAGGAAAAGACAAACTCTATTGCCTCTACTTTGATCAGCAGTACGAAATGATCAAGCTTCTCAAACCGTCGGTTATTGGACATTTTGATCTTATACGTATTTTTGATGATGAGTATAAAGACCGACTCCTGAAGCCTGAAATAATGCAGCGAATAAAACGAAACCTGGAGCTCATTAAAGATCTTGACCTGGTTATGGATTTAAATCTTCGTTCTATGGCCAAAGGAGCCGATGAACCATATATCACCAGTTCCATACTCAAAATGGCATATGAGCTTGAGATCCCTGTGGTTCCGGGAGATGACTCCCATGGGATGAGTTCTGTCGGCAATTTCCTGACTGAAGGGATTGAAATCCTGACAAATATTGGTTTTTCTACCAACTGGCGGCTGCCAAAACTGCTCCGTTATTGAAAGAGATTTTTTCATTATCCTCTGTGGCAAACCAGGCAATGGAAGTCAATATGAATAAACCTGATAGAAGTGGCCTCAAAAGAATCATGTGGGCCGGTTATTACTCATATCGAGGTATTCTCGCTGCCTGGAGACATGAGGCTGCATTTCGTCAGGAGCTTGTGTTAATGCTCTTTATGCTGCCGTTTGCTTTCTGGCTTGGAGAGACTGTAGAGCAACAGATACTGCTCATTGCCCCATGCATAGTAGTTCTTTTCGTTGAATTGATTAATTCTGCCATTGAAGCGGTCGTCGATCGGATCGGATCTGAAATGCATGAGCTCTCGGGGAGGGCAAAAGATTTAGGTTCTGCTGCGGTACTGCTCAGCCTGCTACTGGTTGTCCTGAGCTGGGGATTAATCGCCTGGCGTCGATTTGGCGTCGATGTTACGCCGGTCGGCTGACCCTGCTTGTAAAATATCCCAAACTCTTACGCATTAGAGAAAAAGGACTATTTTTTACGCTACATCACAAAAGGGAATGTGTTGACAGTACCGGTACTGACTTGTAGTGTCTGGTTGTAAGAAGTTATCAGAAGTATTTGAGCATTTTCAATGAGATAAATTAAATAATTTACATTTTTATTATTCGAAAAAAATTCAAAGAAGATACCATGAGAGTTAAAACTATCGGCCTGATTATCTGTCTGTCATTTTTTCTGTTTGCATGCAGTGAGGAAAAAAAAGAGAAGGCACCTCCGCCACCCCAAGAAGTTTCCATCATTGAAACAAAAGCTCAGGATGTCCCCCTTTTTCTCGAGTTTGTGGGGCAGACTGCGGGGTTGAAGGACATCGCCATCCGCGCCCGCGTCGAGGGCTTTCTGGAGGGGATTCATTTCCAGGAAGGTTCTACAGTTGAAAAGGGCAGTCTGTTGTATACTCTGGAGAGCCAGCCGTTCGAAGAGAAGGTTGCCGCCAGGATGAGCGGAGTTGCCGAAGTCAAAACCATGCTGGCCAAGACCAAAGGGGATCTGGATCGTATCAGACCACTGGCTGAGTCCCATGCGGTCTCCCAAAGTGATCTGGATGCCGCCGTGGCAGCTTATGAGGCAACGCTGTCTTCTCTGGAAGCGGCCCAAGCCACACTGAGAGCTGCTGAAATTGAACTGAGCTACACTAAAATTAACTCCCCCCTCGACGGTATCATCGGCAGGACCAAGGCTAAGGTGGGTGATTTTGTGGGTAAAGACCCCAACCCTGTGATCTTAAACACCGTCTCTCAGGTGGATACCATCCTGGTGAGCTTTTTTATCACTGAAACCCAGTATCTGGCAGTTGCCAGATCTCTTGCCGAAGCGCTTGCCAAAGAACACGATGAATTGGAAGCTGATTTCGAACTGATCCTGATCGATGGATCTGTTTTTGAACATAAGGGCAGACCTGACTTTGTCGACCGGGAGGTGAATTCCAGCACCGGGGCTATTCTGGTGCAGGCATCCTTTCCCAACCCTGAACTATTGCTGCGTCCCGGCCAGTTTGGCAAGGTCAGGATCAAAGCACGAGTGGCTAAGGATGCCATTCTGATTCCCCAGCGCTGTGTCATGGAGATACAGGGACTGCACAATGTGTTTGTGGTGAATGCGGAGAATACAATTGAAACCCGGGATATCAAGGTCGGATCTAAAGTCGGATCCTTCTGGCTTATCACTGAAGGGCTGAAACCCGGTGAGAAGGTGGTTTTTGAGGGGCTGCAGAAGGTTAAAGACGGTGCCGCCGTCAATCCCGTTGTTGCGGATGTCAAGTTAACAGACCAGGATAAAAAGTGATCAGCTATGGGTGATTTTTTTGTACGACGGCCTATAGTGGCCATGGTGATAGCGATTTTTATGGTCATCGTAGGGGTTGTGTTTCTCAGTGGTCTGCCCATGGAGCAGTATCCGAACATCACTCCCCCCATTGTTGAAGTAAGAGCCAACTACACCGGGGCCAATGCCGTCAGTGTTGAGCAGTCGGTGGCCACCCCGCTGGAGCAGCAGATCAACGGTGTGGATAACATGATCTATATGAAGTCCACCAACGCCAATGACGGCAGTATGACTATTCAGGTCTCCTTTGAGGTAGGCACTGATCCGGACATGAACACCGTATTTACCCAGAACCGGGTCGCTGCAGCCACAGCGAAGCTTCCCGAGGAGGTCAAACGACTGGGGGTGACCACTGAAAAATCCCTGCCCAATATCCTGATGCTGATCTCCCTGACAGCGGACGATCCGCGCTTTGATCAGAACTTTCTCGGCAACTATTCCCTTATAAACATTAAGGATATTCTGTCCCGCATCAAGGGCATCGGCAGGGTCAATGTCATCGGTGCCACCGATTATTCCATGCGTATCAGGATTAAGCCGGACCGGTTGGCACATCTCGGTATATCCGTGCCGGAGATCATTGATGCTATTCGTGCCCAGAGTGTGGTGGTGCCGGGTGGTAAATTCGGTGCAGAACCTGCTCCACCGGGTAATGAGTTCACCTACACTGTCCGCATGCCGGAACGTTTGCAGAGTGAAAAGGAATTTGGCGAGATCGTTATCAGGACTACTCCTGATGGGGCTCAGGTAAAAGTCAAGCATGTTGCCAAGGTGGAACTTGGGGTGGAAACCTATAACGCCAGGACCCGGCTCAACGACAAGCCCTGTGCCATGATTGCCCTGTATCAGGCGCCCGGTTCCAATGCTGTAGCCCTTGCTGAAACAGTGAAGACGACCATGGCTGAGTTGTCCACATCCTTTCCCAAAAGCATGCAATATGACATTTCTCTTGATACAACCACCGCCATTACAGCCGGTATTAATGATATCGTAGAGACGCTGTTCATTGCCCTGGGGCTGGTTATCCTGGTGGTTTTTATCTTTATTCAGGACTGGCGGGCGGCATTGATACCCACCATTGCCATTCCCGTTTCTCTGCTCGGCGCCTTTATTGTCTTTCCGATTATCGGCTTTACCATCAATGTTCTGTCCCTGCTGGGGCTGGTGCTGGCCATCGGCATCGTGGTCGATGATGCTATCGTGGTGGTGGAGGCGGTGCAGGTCAATATAGCAAAGGGTATGACACCCAAAGATGCCACCCGGGCAGCGATGAAGGAGGTCACCGCTCCTATTATCGCCACCACCCTGGTGATGGTGGCAATATTTATTCCGGTGGCGGTCATGGGTGGGATTACCGGTCTGCTCTACCAGCAGTTTGCCATCACTGTAGCGGTATCGGTGGTTTTTTCTTCCATCAACGCTCTCAGCCTGAGTCCTGCGCTTTGCGGATTGTTGCTGCGCCCCCCCAAGCCAATGGGCGGGCCGCTTGGGGCTTTTTTTCGCCTGTTTAATAAGGGATTCGATAAAGTCACCAATGGTTACACCAGATTTACCCGGGTTGTGGTCCGCAGGATTAGTATCGGCATTATTTTCATGCTGGTGCTGACAGGTGCGATGGGCTATTTAGGGAAGTTGATTCCTGGCGGCTTTATGCCGAGCGAAGATATGGGCTACCTGATGGTCAATATACAGTTGCCCGATGCCGCCTCCCTGCAGCGATCCGATGTGGTGGTCAAAAAGGTGGAAGCAATCATCAGAGCACATGAGGAGGTCGAGTATGTTACCGCTGCCACCGGCTTCAGCCTGATTTCCGGCAGTATGTCTTCCAATGCCGGATTTGTTTTCGTATCCCTTATAGACTGGGGCGAGCGGAAAAAAACCGCCAACGACCTGGTGGCTGCATTGAACCGGGATTTTCAGATGCAGGTGAAAGAAGCACAGGTCTTTGCCTTTGGTCCACCGCCCATCCCCGGACTGGGAAGTGGTTCCGGTTTTACCATGATGATTCAGGATCGGTCAGGAAACAGCCCGGAATACCTGGCAAAGCAGACGGCTGATTTTATCGAGGCAGCTCTGGCACGACCCGAAATTGGCTCCATGTTCACCACCTTCCAGGCCAGCGTCCCCCAGCGCTATATGGAAATCAATCGTGATAAAGTGCTGAAGGCCGGAGTTGCGCTGAACGATATTTACTCCACTGTGGGTGCTTTCCTTGGCGGTTCCTATGTCAATGACTTCAACCGCTTTGGCCGGCTCTACAAGGCCTATATCATTGCTGAGCCGGAGTACAGGCTCAGCGAAGACAAGATCGACCTGTTCTTTGTCGAAAATGCCAAGGGTGAATCAGTCCCTTTAAGCGCATTTGTCACCATCAAGGAGAGCAGTGGACCGGACTTTACAACCCGCTTCAACCTCTATCGTGCTATAGAGCTTACCGGAGGGCCGGCCCCTGGTTATACCTCTGTTCAGGCAACGGATGCACTGGAAGAGGTGGCAAAGGCGTCTCTGCCAGCCGGTATGGGCTATGCCTGGAGCAACATGTCCTTCCAGGAGAAAGAATCCTCTGGATCGGGAGGAATGGTATTGGTTTTCTCCCTGCTCTTTGTGTTTCTCATCCTGGCTGCTCAGTATGAAAGCTGGACCTTACCCATGAGTATTCTCCTGGGAACGCCCTTTGCCATTTTTGGTGCCTTTGGGGCCTTGTATCTGGCCCGCATGACCAGTACCAGCTATGAGCTGAATGTCTTTGCCCAGATCTCCCTGGTTATGCTTATCGGCATGGCTGCTAAAAATGCCATCCTGATCGTCGAATTCGCCAATATCGAGTTCCGCAAGGGGCTGTCGCTCTTTGACGCCGCCATGAAAGCGGCCACATCACGTTTCCGTCCCATCTTGATGACGGCCTTTTCCTTCATCCTGGGGGTGCTGCCCCTGGTGCTGGCCTCGGGTGCCGGGGCCGAAGCCCGTGTGGTCATGGGTGTTGCCCTGCTTGGCGGGATGACTCTGGCGACATTGTTAGGCGTATTTTTTTACCCCATGCTGTTTGTTTTTATCGGCAAGCTTGCCGGCTATGAGAAAAAAAGGGAAATTCAAAAGGAAAAGGCATAGATAACCAATGAACAGACGTATATTGAAAATAAAGACTTTCACGCCAATTGTTATGGTTCTGTTATTTCTTTCGGGCTGTACCCTTGGACCGGATTTTAAGAACCCTGCAGCCAACGCTCCCGAATCCTATCGGACCCCGGTGACGGTTACCGACGGTGTTGTCGACCTGAAGTGGTGGGAGCTCTTTGATGATCCGCTGCTTTTTTCCCTGGTGACGATGGCGCTTGAAAACAACCGAGATCTTAGAATTGCCGTCAGCCGCATCGAACAGGCGAGGGCCACAGTGGGATTTATCAGGGCCGATCAGTTCCCACGAATAGATGTCGAAGCCGGGGCAGTCAAGGGTAACTACAGTGGCGGATCCCGGTCCCCTGATACCAACTCTACCGTTTACCTGGCCGCTCCATTGAGCTGGGAGATCGATTTCTGGGGAAAATTTAAACGCTCCACCGAGGCTGCCCGGGCTGAATTGATGGCTTCTGAATATGGGTTGAAGACCGTTCAACTGACCCTGACTGCTGATGTGGTGTCCGGTTACTATCAACTGCTTGACTTTCACAGACGGTTGGCAATTGCCGAGGAAACCCTCAACTCCCGCATTAAGAGTCTTGATATTATCCAGCAGCGTTTTGATAAAGGCATTATTGCTGAACTCGATGTCAACCAGGCCCAGGTTCAGAAAGAAATCGCAGCCGGCACTATTCCTCTTTACAAGCGCTCCATTGCCAAGACGGAAAACGGCCTCAGTATACTGCTGGGCCGCCTGCCCAGTGCTATTAAAGTACAGAAAAACATGACCGGGCAGCAGCTGCCGCCGGATATCCCGATGGGAATACCGGCCGATATTCTGGAACATCGCCCGGACATTATCCAGGCGAAATACCAGCTTAAGGCACAAACAGAGAATATTGGAGTTGCCGAGGCATTGCGCTGGCCGGCCATCTCACTCACTGGAACTCTGGGTGGAGCCAGCACTGAGCTTGGCTCGATCGTCACTGATGGTGGAGTCTGGTCGGTGGGCGGCACGCTGTTGGGGCCGGTTTTTGATTTCAACAAGAATAAAAGAGGGGTGGAGATTGAAGAACAAAAGATGCAGCAGAGTCTTTACCACTATGAAAACACTGTACTGAATGCGTTTCGGGAAGTGGAAGATGCCCTGATTGAGATTACCACCTACCGCGAAGAGCTGGCCGCCATTGACCGTCAGCAGCAAGCCTCGAAAAATGCCAATGAACTGTCTAAAGAACGATACGACAAGGGCGTGAGCAGCTACCTCGAAGTACTCGATACTGAACGAACGCTCTTTTCTGCAGAATTGCAGTTATCCCAACTGCAGCAGCAGTACATTAACGCCTATGTCGGACTCTACAAGGCTCTTGGCGGCGGCTGGGCTGACAAAGCGGATTGGGAGGCAAATGGTTCTCCTGAGCAGCCTTAAATGATGTAGCATTGGCGGTTTCTAAAACCGGAATACACCAGGTAGCCAGGGTGGAAATAACTGTAAACTACAGGAACATCTAGGAAATAAAAAACCCGCAAACCGTTTCCAGTTGCGGGTTAAAAAGACTTTAATGGAAGTCTCTTCTCTGGACTAAAAAATGGTGCGAATGCCGGAGCCACATATATTGATATATATATTATTATTACGTGTAATTAGCCAGATATTATCTTTTCATTTTTCCCTAAATACCCTCTTTTGTACCCTCATTGTGCAGTAGTATCTTGACATGATCGGCCTACTAAAACCAAATATTTACCCTGAAAATGTCAAAGGACCGGCTCCTAATGAACAACAAGTTTACATTTATTGATTATATATAAGCTGATCTACAGACAACTCAAACAATCTACCTTAAACATTCATTCCTCAGGAATAATTTCCACGTCATAATATTTCTACGTCTACTACTCAGTCATTTCTGAGATTCTCTGGAAGCAGAGATAATCTATTGTGCTCCATTTTAAGCTGTTTTTTCTTGGAATAATGTTGATTTTAAAAAGTGCAGAAAGACTCCATTAGCGGCAGGGTTTTTAGGCAAGATCAGCTATGACCTTCACAGGAATAGTGTTAACCCGGCACTTTTAGGATCAATCAGTACCTTGTCAGGAATGAGGATATTATTACGGGTTGTTCTCCAAACTTAGCCTTGCCATGGGATTTCTTTCATGATTTTAAAATAAAATACTCACACCTTATTGCCAACAGTACTACAATGTCATAGCTTATTCTAAATACAATTGTTAGGTGTTTAGCTGCAGTGGTTAGAGGATGAAAAATTAACCCCTATTTGTTCTCAATCGTTGCATACCATTATAGGAAATCTCTTCGTCACCACTTTAACGGTCTTGGGGGTGCTTCATGTACCAGGAACGCATACAAGCCCCGGACCTAATTCAATAATTGGAGGACAGTATTCCCGATTATTATCAAAAACCCCTCCCCTGATAGACCGTTTATTCTATGTTGAAGAAAACACCATAAAGAGACAAGGATACGAGAGGTTTCCCAAAATCAATTGAGCGGGGGAACAACCATGAAAGTTAAAACACTGACAGATCTAGAGATTGATCTGAATCAAGAAACACTCGACAATTTGAAATTACGTCTTCAAGGTCAGGTACTGTTATCTGGTGACACAGGATATGAGCAATCCAGAACCGTTTGGAACGGCATGATCGATAAAAAACCAGCGCTTGTCGTGCGGTGTCTCGGCATAGTCGACGTAATTACGTGTGTACAGTTTGCAAGAGAACACAATCTTTTACTCTGTATCAAGGGTGGTGGGCATAATATTGCGGGTCTTGCAACGGCTGAAGGTGCCATGATGCTCGATATGTCACTTATGCATGGAGTGTGGGTAGACACAAAGCGAAGGATCGCCCACGCACAGGTTGGTTGCTTGCTTGGAGACGTGGATCGCGAAACACAATTGCATGGATTGGCTGCTGTTCTCGGTTTCGTCTCACGTACCGGCATAACAGGACTTACCACAGGTGGTGGTTTTGGTTACCTGACAAGGCGTTGGGGGTGGACGTCTGACAACGTTGTTGGGATGGATCTTGTAACAGCCGATGGACAACTGGTACGAGCAAGTGAAGAGGAGAATGAAGACCTCTTTTGGGGGTTACGTGGAGGCGGTGGTAACTTCGGCGTTGTGACGGGCATTGATTATGCTCTTTATCCCGTCGGACCAGAGATCGTCGGTGGCCTTGTTGCCTGGCCTGCAAGTGAGGCTTCCGGTGTACTCGACTTATATCGAACCCTCATAGAGAAGGCTCCACCAGAACTTACTCTCGTCGTCCTTATGCGCCCGGCTCCCCCTGCTCCCTGGCTACCAAAAGACATGCATGGGAAGCCGATCATAGCCATGCTCGCTTGTTACAGTGGAAATCCCGCTCAGGGCGAGAAGGCTGTTGCTCCCATTAAGTCTTTTGGCAAGCCTATTGGCGATATACTCATCCGTAGGCCCTACGTCCAGTTACAATCACTGCTTGACTCTACACAACCTAATGGCCGACGATACTACTGGAAAAGCGAATATCTTCCCGATATCAAACCCGCCCTGTGCGAGAAAGTCATTGAGCATGCCGCAAAGATCCCATCGCCTCACTCGGCCATGATCTTGTTCCAACTCAAAGGTGCTCTAAATAGCCTCAAGGATGACCACTCTGCTGTTGGCAACCGTGACTCGCGTTATGTTGTCAATATTGCAGGATCCTGGGAACAGGCTGGTGACGATGCGGTGAACGTTGAATGGGCACGGGAAGCATGGGCCGACACGAGGCAGTTCTCTACCGGTGGCACATACATCAATTTTTTGACTGAAGATGAAGGTCCCGACCGTGTTGAGGCGGCACTTAGCAGTGGGATTCAACGGCTTGCTGAAATAAAAGCGAAATGGGATCCGGAGAACGTGTTCCGCACTAATCGCAACATTAAACCAGTTTGAGACGCTGGGAATATATTGAGGTGGTAAAATGAACGTAAAAACTCATACGATTTCAAAAAATGAAGCGGATGGAGTCAGTATTTTAGAACTCCGACAAGCGATTCAAAAAGAATATCATGAGGTGGCTCAAAACCCTAGCAAAGGATTTCATTTTCATACAGGCAGAACCCTGACACGAATTGTGGGCTATAAACAGAAATGGCTTGAAGGGATTCCAGAAATAGCTATCGAGTCATTTGCCGGGACAGGTAATCCATTAGCAATAGAGGCCATTAAACCTGGCGAAAATGTAGTGGATATTGGTTGCGGCGCTGGAATTGACACGTTTATTGCAGCAAAAAAAGTCGGTTCAACGGGTAAAGTCATTGGCATTGATATGACTGAAGCTATGCTGACAAAGGCACAAAAAGCCAATCAGGAAATAGGTCTGGGCCAGGTCGAATTCAGAACAGGATTTATGGAAGATCTCCCGATTTCAGATGGTTGGGCAGATGTAATCATATCTAATGGTGTCTTTAATTTAAGCCCCAATAAAGAAAGGGTTTTGCAAGAGATGGTGCGAGTACTCAAGCCTGGTGGTCGTCTGCAGATTGCAGATATTATTGTTCAACAAGAGGTGCCCGAGAGTGCAAAGCGTAAAATTGACCTATGGACTGGCTGAATAGCCGGTGCTCTTCTGGAAGAAGAACTGAAACATTTTGTAGTTTCAAGTGGTTTTGTTGACTTTGAAATTACCTGGCGTGATGAAGTGTTCAAGGGTGCACCACAAGCTAGCAGTGCGGCGAATTTTGGAACTTTAGGGATCAATTTCAAGGCACGAAAGGCGGAGATTTGATGTTGATATGAACTGTATCGAATTACTTTTTCTGTGGAGCAGGAAGAGTAATGACATATCTAACCATGAGCTGGGAGACGGCAGTGGCTGCACAAGGGATCGTTTGTATCATTGAAAATGACGAGAAAAGGCTTGAGGAACTGGAAAATATTCTGGCAAAAAACGGTTACACAGTTATCCGGGTTGCAGCTAACGACAGCTCATTCACAACCATTGTGGAAACGGAACCAGACCTGGTTCTGCTAAGTGCACACATTACGGAAATCGATCTGTATGAACTTCTTGATAAGCTCAAAGCCGACAAACGAACTATTGATATCCCCGTAATTTTCACAACAATACTAGAAGACGTTGAGACCCGTGCTAAAGTAATCAAATCAAGTGATGACCTGGTCCTTGAGCCATTCGATGAACGAGAGGTTATTGCTAGGATCGAGCGTCAAATTACGGTTTCGAAGGTACGTATGGCTCTGCGCGAGTCTGAGGCTAAATTTCAGTCGGTGATGGAATCAGCAATCGATGCGATAATTTCAGGTGATGCTGAAGGTAACATTCTGTCCTGGAACAAAGCAGCCTCCGCGATGTTTGGATTCACGGAAACCGAGGTGCTTGGCAAGCCAATAGAAATAATTATCCCCGAGCGTTTTCGTAAACCCCATGCAGAGGGAATAAAAAGAGTAAGCTCGGGAGGGCCGAGCCATGTGATCGGCAAAACCGTGGAACTTGCCGCCATTGGCAAAGGTGGCGATGAAATTCCGGTCGAGTTGTCGCTGGCAACCTGGTTTCTTGATGACAAACGTTATTACACCGGTATCATCCGAGATATCGGGGAGCGAAAACAAGCGGAGCAGAAGTTTCGGTCAGTGACCGAGTCGGCAATTGATGCCATCATTTCTGCTAACAAGAAGGGAGAGGTAATAAGTTGGAACCAGGCCGCTACCAGAATACTTGGATTTACTGAGAAAGAAGCTATCGGTCAGCGTCTTGAATTGATTATCCCAGAACGGTTCCACGAGGCCCATCGTAATGGTATGGCCCGTTTTACCAAGCATGGCAAAGCCCATGTAATTGGAAAAACGGTTGAACTGGCAGCGCGAACAAAATACGGAGAAGAGGTCCCGATAGAGTTGTCTCTTTCGACCTGGATGGTCCGCGATGAACGATACTACACTGGAATCATTCGTGACATAGGTGAACGCAAACGAGCCGAGAAGGCCCTTCAGCAGAGTGAACAGGAGCTTCGTGAAAAATCGGAGGAAATGAAGAAAAAGAACCAAGAACTAGAAGCCACGTTGAAACAACTCAATGAAATGCACAATCAATTAATCATCCAGGAAAAGATGGCTTCCTTAGGCAAGCTCAGTGCGGGCATGGCTCATGAACTGAATAATCCCGCTTCTGCTGCACAGCGCAGCGCCGCACATTTGCAGGATGTGTTTTTGAGGTTGCAGGAAGTGCAAGCAAGGATGGGTTCAATTACTTTCGATGAGCGGCAGATAAAAAAGTTCGTAGAGCTCGATAAGATTGCCAGGGAACGGGCACATGAACCTATCGAGTTGAACGTCCTTACCCGTACTGAAAGAGAAAGCACCCTTGAACAGTGGTTGCAGGATCAGGGGAACCTTGCTTCTGGTGATGTGGTGCCAGCTTTTGTCAACGTCGGTTTCGAGCGAGACGACCTAAAGGATCTGATGAAATCATTCAATGAAGAGCAATTTCCTACCGTCATCGAGTGGTTGGGCTTCAAAATCACGATATATAGTCTGGTTGGGGAGATCGGAATGGCCACCGGGCGCATTGTAACCCTGGTTAAGGCTCTCAAGACCTATACATACATGGACCAAGCTCCTGTACAATCGGTAGATCTTCGCAAAGAGCTGGATAACACACTCATAATTTTACGAAGTAAATTGAAAATAGGTGTCGATGTTGTTCGCGAGTATGCCGATGACCTCCCGGATATAGAAGCCTACGCAAGCGAGTTGAACCAGGTTTGGACGAATCTCATCGACAATGGGATCGACGCCATGGAGGGCGCTGGAACCATGATTATCAGAGCAAAACGGGAGGATCCTTGGGTCGTGGTCGAAATTGAGGACAATGGCCCGGGAATATCTTCGGAACATTTGTCGAAAATTTTCGATCCCTTTTTCACGACCAAGGCTCCAGGAAAGGGAACGGGACTTGGGCTGAATTTAAGCCGAAATCTCATCGTTCGGAAGCATCAGGGGAAAATGTCAGTAAAGTCGAAACTCGGATCCACTTGTTTTACCGTTCACTTGCCGATGGATTTCAAACCTGCTGAAAAATCAAATAATTCAAGGAGGGTGGTAAATGACTAAGCCAATTATTATGGCAATCGATGATGAACCGCAAGTGCTCAACGCAGTCGCTAGGGATTTGCAGGTACAATACCAGAACGATTACCAAATCATGAGAACTTCCTCGGGTAACGAAGCAATGGAAGCAGTGAAAGAGCTTAAACGAAGGAATCTTGCCATTGCACTTTTCCTAGTTGACCAGCGAATGCCTGCAATGAGTGGTATTGAGTTTCTTTCAGAGGCTGTGAAACTTTATCCAGAAACTAAAAAAGTTCTGTTGACGGCCTATGCTGACACCGATGTTGCCATCACAAGCATCAATTCAATCAACCTTGATTATTACCTCATGAAACCCTGGGACCCTCCCGAGGAGAGTCTCTATCCTGTCCTTGACGATTTGTTGAGTGACTGGATGAACACTGTGCCGATACCCTATGGCGGTATTAGGGTTGTAGGCACTCTCTGGTCGGCCAAATCGCACTACGTCAAAGATTTCCTTGCCCGTTGCCAGGTACCATATCAGTGGTTGAATATTGAGAAAAGTAAAGAGGCAAAAGAACTTCTTGAATTGGATTCCGGTAAAGATTTTCGGTTACCGACATTATTTTTTCCAGATGGCAGCATTTTGGTAGATCCTGAACTCTCAACCTTAGCAGACAAGGTGGGGATGGCTACCCGTGCTCAAAAACCGTTTTATGATCTTATTATCGTTGGTGCAGGTCCCGCAGGACTAACTGCAGCGGTATACGCTGCATCTGAGGGATTGAAGACGATCGTCATTGAACGGGAGGCAGCAGGCGGACAAGCCGGTACCAGCGCCCGTATCGAAAATTATCTTGGCTTTCCAAATGGTATCAGCGGCGCCGATCTGACACGCAGGGCGATCACCCAGGCAAAACGTCTTGGAGCAGAGATTTTAACCACCCAGGAGGTCAGCAGTCTGAGGATTGAAGGTCCATACCGATATGTCAGCCTGAAGGACGGAACCGAGCTAAGCTGCAAAGCCCTCCTGATCTCGACTGGTGTAGCTGTACGGCGGATTAATGTTCCAGGTATCGATAAATTAACTGGAGTTTCGGTGTATTACGGAGCTGCAACCTCAGAAGCAGTCTATTACAATGGCAAAAAAGTTTATGTGATAGGTGGGGCCAATTCCGCTGGACAGGGAGCAATGTTTTTAGCCCGTTTTGCCAGCGAAGTCGTATTGGTTTACCGGGATAAATCGCTTCAGAAGAGCATGTCTACCTACTTAATCGATCAAATCAGACAAACCGAGAATATTACGACTCTCGCCAACACTGAATTAACCGCTGTCGAAGGCACAAAATATTTAGAAACCATTACGTTAAAAAACAACAAAAGTGGAGAATACATTTCTGAAAGGGCCGATGCCGTCTTTATTTTCGTAGGTGCTGTTCCAAGCACGGAAATAGCCGGAGATCTTATTCAAATGGACGGGGGGAATTATATCTACACCGGTCCTGACTTGTTTAATGATGGCAGTCGACCAAAAAATTGGGCATTGACTAGAGATCCTTTTTTCCTTGAGACCAACGTTCCTGGTATTTTTGCTGCAGGCGATGTAAGGCATGGCGCGGTTAGACGAGTGGCTTCTGCTGTGGGTCAAGGTGCTGTTGCCGTCAGCCTGATCCATAAGTATCTGGAGACTGTCTGACTCTGAACTGCTCTCACAAGTCTGGACCAATTTAAGGAGGATTGTTTGTTGGAAACTGCAAAGGAAATCACCAACGAAGATTTTTTATTACGTTCCATTTCTGATGGCACCTCTTCTGAAACCGGTTCAGAATTTTTTCGAGCCCTAGTCAAAAATCTCAGCCAGACACTGGGAACTTATGGTGCTTGGGTTACTGAATATCTTCCCGAAGTCAAGCGATTGAGAGCACTTGCTTTCTGGCTGGGTGGGGAGTATGTCGAGCATTATGAGTACGATATCCAGGGGACACCGTGTGAAAAAATGTTCAGGGACAAGAAATATTTCCACGTTCCGGAGAATGTTGTTGACTTGTTCCCGGGTGATCCGGATCTTACCAAGATAGGGGCTGTGAGCTACATCGGTTTCCCCCTCCTCGATCCACTAGACAATATTTTGGGCAACGTTGCTGTTGTTGACACGCGCCCGATGCCTTATTCATTTCGCAATCTTGCCTTGTTCAAAATTTTTGGTGCAAGAGCCACAGCTGAAGTTCTCCGCTTGAACGTTGAGGCCATTCTGCAGGAACGTGAGGAGAAGTTGCGGGGGATATTTGAGGGCGCGATGGATGCAATTGTCGAATTGGATCAGGATTTTCGGATAACAATGTTGAATCCTTCTGCCAAAAAACTTATTGGTAGACAAGACGATAACATTATCGGCACGATATTTGAGCCTTTACTGGATAAAAATGATTTTCTTCGATTCACCAATTTCGTTAGAAAACTGAAAGATCGTCAGCGTGCTGATCGTAAGATCTGGATACCCGGTGGTTTGACGGTTGTAAACATTCAAGGCAAAAAGATATGTACCGAAGCAACTCTCTCTCAATTAGATATGCTTGGGGCACCTTATTATGTACTCATTTTCAGGAGCGCGGAAGAGTTATACGAAGCCGAGAAGATCATCGCCTCTTTGAAAGATGAAACCCATTATCTTCGAGACGAGATCAAATCATTATGCGATCATGGCGATATAATAGGCCAGAGCCAGTCATTTCAGCAGACGCTCAAGCTCGTTTCCGAAGTTGCTCCTACCGATTCAACGGCACTGCTCTACGGCGAAACCGGCACTGGTAAGGAGTTGATAGCCCGTGCCATACATGCATCCAGTCAGCGCAAGGATCGCCCGATGATTACGGTCAACTGTGCAGCTATCCCGGCCTCGTTGATCGAGAGTGAACTTTTCGGCCACGAAAAAGGAGCCTTCACCGGAGCCACCCAGCGACGAGATGGACGTTTCAGCCTTGCTGACGGAGGTACAGTTTTTCTAGATGAAGTAGGGGAACTGGACATGGAACTTCAGTCTAAGTTGCTTCGTGTGCTCCAGGAGGGAGAGTTTTCACCGGTAGGTAGTTCCCTTACGCTGCGGGTTGATGTACGGGTAATTGCTGCGACAAACCGTAACCTATCCCAAGCTGTTCAACAAGGGACCTTCCGCACGGATCTTTACTACCGGCTGAGCGTGTTTCCGATAACACTCCCGCCTCTGAGAGAGCGTCGCGATGATATCGAGCTACTTGCTTCTCATTTT
>JGI24023J19991_10000296_pt1 | contig 38977 bp, 35 predicted proteins | sample Cruoilmetagenom1_FD_19991 | JGI IMG/M metagenome (IMG submission 19991)
AACTTTATGAACTTTATGAACTTTATGAACTTTATGAACTTTATGAACTTTCTACTACAACGCAAATTTACATACTTTTATTGATTCATCTATTTTCTAATTGTAGAATAATCTTGTATTATTGCAAGATTCAAAAACAGCACATGAATTACGCAGAAAATATATTAGGAACTGTCGGAAATACACCTTTAGTAAAATTAAATAAAATAGTAGAAGAAGTGGAGGCATTAGTACTTGCTAAAATGGAAACATTTAACCCAGGACATTCTGCGAAAGATCGAATGGCACTTAAAATGATAGAAGATGCTGAAGCAAATGGAAATTTAAAACCCGGTGGAACTATTATTGAGGGAACCTCTGGAAATACAGGTATGGGTTTGGCATTAGCAGCTATTATCAAAGGTTATAAATGTATTTTTGTTATAGCAGATAAACAATCAAAAGAAAAGGTAGATGTTTTACAAGCGATGGGAGCTGAAGTAGTAGTTTGCCCAACGGCGGTTGAACCGGATGATCCACGATCATACTATTCGGTTTCTAAAAGATTGGCTGAAGAAACACCCAATTCATGGTATGTAAACCAATATGATAATCTGTCAAATTCAAAAGCGCATTACGAAAGTACTGGGCCAGAAATCTGGCAACAAACCGATGGGAAAATTACCCATTTTGTTGTTGGTGTTGGTACGGGTGGGACAATTTCAGGAGTTGCCAAATATTTAAAAGAACAGAATTCAAACATTAAAGTTTGGGGAATAGATACCTATGGCTCTGTTTTTAAAAAATATCATGAAACAGGTATTTTCGATGAAAAAGAAATTTATCCGTATGTAACCGAAGGAATTGGAGAAGATATTTTACCTAAAAATGTAGATTTTTCTTTGATAGATGGTTTTGAAAAGGTAACGGATAAAGATGGAGTTATTTACACACAAAAATTAGCCAAAGAAGAAGCTTTGTTTCTAGGGAATTCAGCTGGTTCTGCGATTAAGGGTTTGTTGCAATTAAAACATCATTTTACAAAAGAAGATGTTGTGGTAGTGTTATTTCATGATCATGGTACACGATATATCGGTAAGATGTTTAATCCAGATTGGGTGAAAAAGATGGGCTACGAAGAGTAGAAAGTTTATAAAGTTAAAAGTTTATAAAGTAGAAAGTTACAAATTGTCAATGGATACCTATTTAAATCAAGTGTTTTATAAATCGGCAGAAAAGATGGAAGAAGTTCCTGACAATTCTGTGGATCTAATTGTGACGTCGCCTCCTTATTTTAATATTAAAGATTATAGTAAAGATGGCTATCAAAATGAAAAACATTCAGAAAGTCAACATAATGATATGGGTGCATTTGATAGTTTTGATTTGTATCTAGAAAACTTATTAAAGGTCTGGAAAGAATGCCAACGGGTTTTAAAACCCAATGGCAAACTTTGTATAAATGTTCCTTTAATGCCCATGCTAAAAAAGGAAGTAAACACGCACTTTAATAGACATATCTATGATTTACAGAGTGAAATACAACATACGATTTTAAGAAATACAGAACTNTTTTTAATGGATATGTATATTTGGGAACGTACTAATTGGAGTAAGAAACTCATGTTTGGTAGTTATCCCTATCCACGAAATTTTTATGCACAAAATGTCTTAGAATTTATTACGGTTTATGTAAAAGATGGTAAATCAACCCAAGCTAAGAATAAAGAAGCAAAAGAAAGAAGTAAATTAACCCAAAAAGAGTGGACAGATACGACTTATCAAATTTGGCGAATTCCAACACCTAATAAAGGTGATGCTGGTTTTGGAAAACATTCGGCCTTAATGCCTGAAGAGATCGTGAGACGTTGTGTAAAACTCTTTAGCTTTGATAGTGATGTGGTTTTAGACCCGTTTACAGGAAGTGGCACCACATTAAAGGTTGCCAAAGAAATGAATCGGAATTTTGTGGGTTATGAATTATATGAAAAATATAAAGAAGTGATTGATGAAAAGCTTAACTTAGCAGAGTTGAAAAGAAAAAAATAATGCCTGTTACTGAAAAAGATCTCATTTTTATTCCCATCACTGCTCAGATGGAAACTTTTGCAGCATATACCGCTAACAAACGTCAACTCTACGAATATCCACGTGCTGGTTATGGAGATTATAATACTAGAGGTATTTCTAAAATTAAAAACGGAATTTTGGGTGAACTGGCATTTTTAGAATATATACATGCGTATTTATCAAAAGCTACTGTATCACTTGATGCGAATAATCGTTGGAAAATATTACACGAAAAAGCGAAATTTTCCTATCAGCCCGTCATTGGAAATTTTGATGGAGGTTTTGAATTTAAAATTGGCAAACACACCATTGATATTAAAACCTATGAAACCAATCAGGTTTCTGTCAATCAAATTTTTAAGGGATTGAAAGAGCAGGGAAGACCCCTGAGCCTATTTGTTGATGAATCACAAAATGCGAATGCAGACATTTATATCCAAGTTTTTAGGATGAAAGATAATACAATCTGTCTCGCGGGTTTTCATANAGGATTACCCCAATTAGCTACCTGGATGCCGAAGCCAGCCTATGCGTGTGCAGTGCCTTTTCTACAAAAAATGGAAGCNTTACTAGATCTTATTGCAATATAACTTGAGTAGGTTAAGTCATTAACCAGAATTTTTTATAAATCAAACAAAACTACTTTTTTATACTAATATTTAGACTAGCCTAAAAATAATATTTATATTTGCGTAAAAATATTTTTATGTTAACTAATTCTGAAGAGAACTATCTTAAAGAGATTTATAATTTAGAGGAGTATTTCAACACNGAGATTAACACCAATCTCATCGCTGAAAAAATAAANGCCAAAGCTTCATCAGTTACTGATATGCTTAAGAAATTAGCCCAAAAAGACTTGTTAATTTATCAGAAATATAAAGGGGTAAAACTCAATGTAAATGGTAAAAAGAAAGCTCTTTCAGTGATAAGAAAGCATAGACTTTGGGAAACCTTTTTAGTGGAGAAGCTAGACTTTAATTGGGATGAAATACACGAAATTGCTGAAGAACTAGAACACATACAATCCGAAAAATTAACCAACCACTTAGATGCATTTTTAAATTTTCCTGTGGTGGATCCTCATGGACATCCAATTCCTAATAAAAATGGTGAATTTACAAAGATGGAAACGAGTTGTCTTTCTAATCTCGATGTTAATCAAGAAGGTATTCTTGTAGGCGTTAAAAATTCATCCGATACTTTTCTGAGATTTTTATCTAATAAAAATATAACTATTGGTTGCAAGATAAAAGTAGTCCATAAAGAAGAATTTGACAACTCACTTAGTATTAACATAGGAAATAGCCAGTTTAATATATCCGAAAATGTTGCCAATAATCTCTATCTAAAAAAATAATAATGAATTATAATCCTTATGTCGCTTTACTTCTTTTTTTTGGTATTAGTTTGTTCGTTTATTTTCTGTTCAGACCTAAAAGAGGATTGTATTTTTTACTGAAGAAAAGTTACCGATTAAACCATAAAGTAGCCATTGAAGATATTTTAAAATTACTCTATCACAATCAAACAAATAATAATTCAGTAACGGTAAATGATATTACGAATAATCTAAATTTTTCTCATTCTTTGATTATTGACAGTATTAAGAAAATGATAGATACTGATTTAATCAGTCTTGAAGGTGACAATATAAAACTAACCAATTCGGGTAACGAATACTCCTTACGTATCATAAGAGCACATAGATTGTGGGAAAAATATTTATCAGAAAAAACAGGCTTCCATAATAAAGAATGGCATGATAGAGCTGAAAAAAAAGAACATGAATTAAGCATAGAAGATACGAATAAACTCGCAGCTTTATTGGGTAATCCAAAGTTTGATCCTCATGGAGATCCTATTCCTACTAAGACAGGGAAAATGGCTTTAAAACAAGGAGTGCCTTTGCCAAATTTAGGTATTGGAATGGTCGGTAGAATTATTCATATAGAAGACCAACCAGAGATTATTTACAAACAAATTCTAGCGGAGAATATTCATCTCAATTCTATTGTTCGTGTCATTGAAAGTAACAGTACTCGAATTGTTTTTCATTCAGAAGGAGAAAAATTTGTACTAGCACCTATAGTCGCAGGAAATATTACTATTTCAATTTTAGAAAAAAAGGAAATCAATGAAGAAAATGTAGCGCGTTTAATCAGTTTAAAAGATAATGAGTCGGCAACCATCATAGGCTTATCAAAAGAAATTAGAGGTGAAAACAGACGGCGCTTACTTGATTTAGGGTTTGTAAAAGGTGCTTCTGTTCAGATTGATTTAATGAATCCATTGGGTGATCCAAAAGCCTTTTTAATCAAAGGAACATCGATTGCAATACGAAAGGATCAAGCCTCAAAAGTTTTAATCAAAAAGAACTCAAATGAAAAAATCTAGTACTAGTGCCTGTGAAACCTGTTCTCAATTTAATCCAGATGGTTTAAAAAAATTAGGAATTAAAACTACTGGTTTTGATTTTGTGCTAGCATTGGCAGGAAATCCAAATACAGGAAAAAGTACTGTTTTTAATGCCTTAACAGGATTACGTCAACATACAGGAAATTGGCCAGGAAAAACAGTTACACGAGCAGAAGGTGCTTTTGAATACAATCAACAAAAATTCAAATTAATTGATTTACCAGGTACCTATTCACTACTATCTACATCAGAAGATGAAGAGGTTGCTCGAAATTTTATACTCTTTGGAAAACCATCGGTAACCGTAATAGTAGTTGATGCCAGTAGGTTAGAGCGTAATTTGAATTTAGTACTTCAAATTTTAGAAATTACCAATAAAGCTGTTTTATGTCTAAATTTAATCGATGAAGCAGCACGAAATAACATCCAAATTAATACGAGAATTTTAGCAAAAGATCTGGGGATTCCTGTTGTAGCGACTAACGCAAGAATTCAAGAAGGTATTCCAGAATTAATTCAAACCATCAGTGATTTAGCTAATGACAAGATAACCTGTAAACCTCGTAGAATAAATAATATTCCCGATGATATTGAAAAAGCAGTACAAAAATTGAGTAAAGCTTTAGAAAAAGAATACCCAACAATTACCAATAGTAGATGGATCGCTTTAAGATTATTAGAAGGTGATACACAAATAATTGAATCTTTAGAATCAGGTGAAATAGTAGCATAATGAGTAACAAAAAATTAGATAGTATAATAGCATTAGCTAAAGATTTACGCTGGAAGATTGGTGATGATTATCACGATAGTTTAATAGAAAGTATTTATGCAGATGCAGCAGAAATTGTAAAAGATACCATTACTAAAGATAAAGAAAAATCTAAATTTAGATTAGATGCTAAAATCGATAAGATTGTAACGAGTAAAATTTGGGGTTTTCCTATCATGCTATTAGTTTTAGGAGTGGTACTTTGGTTAACCATTATAGGAGCTAATTATCCTTCTTCACTATTAGCTGAATTATTATTAAATACTGTGCATCCTATCTTAAAAAACTTCGGAACATCTATCGGTTTTCCGTGGTGGTTAAATGGTTTTCTTTTTGATGGTGTTTATTTGGCTATCGCGTGGGTTATTGCAGTGATGCTTCCACCAATGGCCATATTTTTTCCATTATTTACCCTTTTAGAGGATTTTGGATACTTGCCAAGAGTTGCTTTTAATATGGATACTCTTTTTAAGAAATCAGGTGCTCACGGAAAACAGGCTTTAACAATGAGTATGGGATTTGGTTGTAACGCTGCAGGAGTTGTGGCTACTAGAATAATTGATAGTCCAAGAGAGCGTTTAATTGCCATTATTACAAATAATTTTTCTTTGTGTAACGGACGCTGGCCAACACAAATATTATTGGCAACCATTTTTATAGGTGCGGTGGTTCCAGATTCCTATTCGAGTTTGGCTTCTTTATCGGCAGTTATCGGTATTGCTGTTTTAGGAATTTTTTTTATGTTTTTCTTTTCTTGGGCATTGTCAAGTACTGTTTTAAAAGGAGAAGTTTCTACCTTTCATTTGGAATTACCACCCTATCGACCACCCGTATTTTGGAAAACAATTTATACTTCTTTAATCGATAGAACGCTAATCGTATTATGGCGTGCAATTGTATTTGCTGCACCAGCAGGAGCTGTTATTTGGTTGATTTCTAATAGTTATATTGGTAACGAAAGTATTGCTGGTTGGACGGTTCATTCCCTAGATGGATTTGGATTTTTACTAGGCTTAAATGGTATTATTCTATTGGCATATATTGTTGCAATTCCTGCTAATGAAATTGTTATTCCAACTATATTAATGCTTACAGTAATGCTTACAGGTATTTCGGGTGGAGCAGGAGCAGGAGTAATGTTTGAATTAGATTCTGTAACAGGAACAGCTGACATTTTAAGAGCAGGAGGATGGACCTTGTTAACGGCAGTTAATGTAATGTTATTTAGCTTGTTACATAATCCTTGTAGTACAACTATTTACACCATTTACAAAGAAACTAATAGTGTAAAATGGACTATAGTGGCATCAATTTTACCTTTACTAGCAGGTTTTATTGTTACCTTTTTGGTGGCACAAGTTTGGAGAATTTTTGTATAAAGAATAAATAAATAGTGTTTTTTACATAAGTAAATTAGTCAGATTAAAAATGAAAGTGGAAAGGCATTTAGATAAGTTATTTTCATAAAAAAGACCGTCATTTATGACGGCCTTCAGTTTCTTACTAGCTATTGATTTATCTATAACTAATTTTACGCATACGTAAACTTAAAGGCGTTACCTCTAAATATTCATCATCACGTATATATTCCATACATTCCTCTAATGAGAAAACTATTTTGGGAAAAATCTTTGAAGCATCATCAGTTCCTGATTTACGAACGTTGGTTAGTTTTTTCCCTTTGATAAGGTTTACGCCCATATCTTCTTGTTTATTGGTTTCACCCACAACTTGACCTTTATAAATACTTTCGTTTGGATCTATAAAGAACTTGCCACGATCTTGTAAACGGTCAATAGCATAGGCCGTTGCTTTACCAGTCTCTGAGGAAATTATGGCTCCATTTGCTGAGGCATTCATTTCTCCCTTGTATGTGTCATAACCACGTAGACGGTGGTTTATAATCGCTTCACCTTGAGTTGCCGTTAAGATTTTGTTTCTTAATCCGATTAAACCACGAGCCGGTATATCAAACTCTAAATGTTGCATATCACCTTTAGGCTCCATGGCTAACAAATCTCCTTTTCGTTGTGTGACTAAATTTATTGCTTTACTAGCTAATTCTTCAGGAACATTTATGACTAATGTCTCATAAGGTTCCATTTTTTTACCATCTACCTCTTTGATAATTACTTGTGGACGACCCACTTGTAATTCATATCCTTCACGACGCATGGTTTCGATTAATACAGATAAATGCAAGATTCCTCTTCCGTAGACATTAAATCGATCTTCAGAATCTGTATCTTCGACACGAAGGGCTAAGTTTTTTTCTACTTCGTTCATCAACCTATTACGGATATGACGTGAAGTTACATATTTACCTTCTTTTCCATAAAAAGGCGAGTTGTTGATGGTAAACAACATACTCATGGTTGGCTCATCGATGTTTATTCGCGGTAAAGGTTCAGGGTTTGCTATGTCAGCAATGGTATCTCCAATATCAAAACCTTCGATGCCTGTTACGGCACAAATATCACCACTTCGCACTTTTGAGGCACGATCTTTACCCAAACCTTCAAACGTATGTAGTTCTTTGATACGGACTTTATGTGTGCTGCCATCTTTTTTACAGAGCATATAATCTTTACCTTCTTCTAAATCGCCTCTCCATACTCGACCGATAGCTATTCTACCTGTATAAGATGAGAAATCTAAAGAAGTAATTTGCATTTGAGGTGTCCCTTCTTTATAGGGTGCTTCAGGTATCGTTTTGATAATGGTATCGAGTAACGGAATGATATTATCGGTTTCATCTTTCCAATCATAATTCATCCATCCGTTTTTAGCAGATCCATAAATTGTTTCAAAATCTAATTGTTCCTCAGTTGCATCTAATGCAAACATGAGATCAAAAACTTTTTCATGTACGATATCTGGCGTACAATTTTCTTTATCAACTTTATTGACAACTACAATAGGTGTGAGCCCTAATTGCAAAGCTTTTCCTAAAACAAAACGCGTTTGCGGCATAGGACCTTCAAAGGCATCTACCAATAGTAAAACACCATCAGCCATTTTTAAAACACGCTCTACTTCTCCTCCAAAATCGGCGTGACCCGGTGTATCAATGACGTTAATTTTGATGCCTTTATAATTGACAGATACATTTTTAGAAAGGATGGTTATGCCTCTTTCTCGCTCTAAATCATTGCTGTCTAAAAGCAATTCGGTGCGAACTTTACGTTCATCTAAAACTTTAGCTTGATCAATGATTTTGTCAACTAAGGTTGTTTTACCGTGATCAACGTGCGCAATAATTGCGATATTTCTTATAGATTGCATATTAGTTAATTTGCTGAATGTAGATTTAATTGCTTGTGCTTAGCTTTAAGTATATTGACTTATTTCCTTCATCCGATTTTCAAGCGGCAAAGCTAGTCTTTTTTATGGAATAGAGAAATCTATAATTTTTTGAATATTTGGGTCTAAGCCTTTTGCTAATTTGGTTAATTGAATACTATCTTTTTTGGGAGAATTCCATAAATCATTGAGTAACAATCCTGCAATAAATTCGTCTGGATGTTCTTGAATATAAGAGGTTAAGTAGGTTTGATTTTCGGCAACTATGGCATTAATTTTTGTATTAATCTCTTTTAGTTTTTCATAATCATTTTCCATTCGTGCTTTTTGTAATTGAGGGAATAGATAATCTATCTTTTGATAAATAGCAGCTGAATTTTTTTGTATTTGTTTTAGTTTGGTATTAATGAGTGAGTTTGTAATACTACTGTTGGCAAATTGTGAGGTGTTTAGTGCTATTTCAATTTTTTCGTTAGACAAAATAAAGAAAAAATGATCACTGTGGTTTTTTAATTGCAATACTGCTTTTTTGGGAATAGTACTATTTCCCTCGAATAAAAAGCTGTTGTTTATTATTGAGGTTGAATCAATAATTTGAAACCTGTTCGCCTCAAATTTTTTTAGGTAAATAATTATATTTTCTTTATCAAAAACTTGCCCTTTTATACGATAATTTGTTGCTCTTTGAGTTGATTTAGAATCTTTATTGGCTTCTTTACAATTAATAAGGCTTAGAAAAGTAATAAAATAAAGGACTGTTTTTTTCATAGCAAGTCTTTTAGTTATTTAAAAAATCGACTAAAGTACTTTTTAATTCGTTCAAAATAAGGATCAATATTTATCACGCCTTTATCTTTAGTAGCGCGATAGGTTAAATAAATACCAAATGGCAACATAATTATGGTGGATAACCAACCACCTAATCGATTGTTAATGGTACTTGTCTCAGCCATATTACCCGCAAAAGTTGATAAAAAATGATATCCCATATATATGATAATGGCCAGTACCATGGGCAGCCCAAAACCACCTTTGCGAATTAAAGAGCCTAATGGTGCACCAATTAAGAATAATAATAAGGCACTAAATGCTAAGGCAATACGCCTATGTGATTCCGTGTCAATTAAGTTTAATTGTTTTTGTTTGCCTTTGTATTGTCTCTCACTACTTTTAATATTGTCCAAAGAGCGAGTTATTGAATTGACAGCAGATTCTAAAACCTGAACTTGATTTTTGGTATCATAATTTGAAAGAATTGGCATTTTTATATTATCAGATCGAATACTATCTGGTTTTGCATACAATTCTGTAGCTTTTACACGATCATTTAGTGTATTTGCTTTATTGATAATATATTCATCAAAAGTGATTTTAAGGGAGTCTGAAAAAACATTTAATTGTTCAAAACTCAACATATCACGACTATTGTTAAAGCGTTCGTTTTCTAAATTGTCAGCATTAAACGAAGAGATATCAATATTTACCGTATATCGATCAAAGTGTGTTTTTGAGAAAGGCATTCTTTGACGTTCTTTTTTCTTACTACCTCGATGCCAATGCTCTTCATAATAAAAACCGTCTTCTAAAAAAAGACTCATATATTTACTACCTTCTTCTGAAGTAATTGTTCCATCTTTAGCGGTAATTGTATTGATGGTACCACTATGTCCTTTAGTCTGATAGATTAGTACATTCTTTAATTTATTCTCTTCAGCTCCATATTTATCATCAAATTTGATGATGTAGCCCGGAATATCAGTGTTAAAGGTACCTTCTACTAAGGCAAGGGCTGGTTTCTGTTTTTTGATGTTTGAATACAGGTTTTTTTGCTTTAAAACTGCCCATGGAAATGCATAATTTAGAAAGTATAGATTCACAAAACTAAATAATACAACGATGCTAAATAATGGTAAGAGTAGCCTTTGAAGTGAGATTCCTGCCGATTTTACGGCTGCGAATTCATAATTTTCAGAAAGATTACCCAAAGTCATGATAGAGGATAATAAGATCGCAATTGGTATCGCTTGTGGAGTAGTCATTATGGTTACATAATAGACATACTTCAATAAAATAAGTAGTGTAATCCCTTTGCCTGCTAAATCATCAAATATTAACCATAGCGCTTGCATTATGAGGATAAATAATGCGATTAAAAAGGTAAATAGAAAGGGTTTAAAAAAACTCTTTATGATATAGCTGTATAGTATTTTCAAAAGATACTCTTGTTTTAAGAAAAAAATCAAAAAGTGAAAGTACTATAATTAGTACTACAAAGTCGCAAATATAGCTGTTATATTTGAGTTAAATAGTACTGAAAGTAAGATCTAATAGTTAAAAATTAGAGTGGCAATACTTTATAGCGTGGTTATGATATAATCTTTAGCGGTGTATTTGGGCTCATCAAAAATAAATTCGTTGGCTGGAAAAACAGTTTTTGTTTTAAAAGATCGAATTTTAAAGATCGTGTTCGTATCTTTCTTGTTTGTGTATACAACTTGATAGATATTTTTACTTAACGTATCAATACCTAAAAGAATATATTTGTTTTCAGCATTTGTATTGATTGGTATTAACTTGATGAATTGTATCTTTTTACCTGCTAAAGTTTTTAATTGATCCCATTCAAAATTATAGCCTTTTTGGTAGAAAGTCAGTATTTTGGAAGGTGTAAATTCACTTTCTTCGTCACTTTCGCCATCTGATATGACAACTTCTTCATCTTCATGAATAATTGTATAGACCTTATTTCCATTAAAAATGCGGTCGATACCCATAAAGTTTAAATGATATTTTTCTCCTTGAATACGTACATTACCGTTTGTTTCTTGATGTACATTTTCTTTTTCATTATCCAAAATGTAGTCAAAGTTTAAATAGATGTTTTCATAGGATGCAACTTTTGCAGAAACTTCGTCTAAAAGTTCTTTTGCTTTTGCAGTATCTTGTCCAAAAGATACCCATGTAACGATTATAAATAAGCTTGATAAAATAAGTTTTTTCATTTTAAAAATTGTTTTTTTCATTGTCTAATAATTGTCTTAAACTGAGTTCGTCAGGCACTAATACTTGTCTTGCTTTGCTACCTTCAAAACCACCGACTATTCCTGCTGCTTCTAATTGGTCAATCAATCGACCAGCACGGTTATAACCTAACTTTAACTTCCTTTGCAATAATGATGCCGAACCTTGTTGTGCGCGAACAATAACATAGGCAGCCTCTTCAAAAAGTTTATCACGATCATCAATATCAATATCTAAGCTGTTAGCACTTTCTTCACCAGAATATTCTGGTAGCTGATACGCCTCAGGATAAGCACGTTGTGAGCCTATAAATTCGGTTATCTTTTCAATTTCGGGTGTATCGACAAAGGCACATTGCAAGCGAATCAATTCACTGCGACCTGCGTAGAGCATGTCTCCTTTACCGATTAGTTGGTCGGCTCCAGCTCCATCTAATATGGTACGCGAATCTATCTTAGAGGTTACTCTAAATGCAATTCTTGCAGGGAAATTGGCTTTAATTATTCCAGTAATAACATTTACAGAAGGTCGTTGTGTAGCAACGATTAAGTGAATACCAATAGCACGAGCCAATTGTGCTAGGCGTGCAATTGGAGTTTCTATTTCTTTTCCAGCCGTCATGATTAAATCGGCAAATTCATCGATGACCAATACGATATAAGGTAAAAATCGATGTCCGTTTTCTGGGTTGAGTTTTCGGTCTTTAAATTTGGTATTGTATTCTTTTATATTACGTACATAAGCATTTTTTAGTAGCTCGTAGCGATCATCCATCTCAATACATAAGGAGTTTAATGTATTTACCACTTTTGTGGTATCGGTGATGATTGCATCATCGGTATCTGGCAATTTTGCTAAATAATGACGTTCTATTTTATTGTATAAAGTGAGTTCTACTTTTTTAGGATCCACTAAAACGAATTTGACTTCCGCCGGATGTTTTTTATACAACAGAGAAGTTAATACTGCATTTAGACCTACCGATTTACCTTGACCCGTTGCACCAGCCATTAAAAGGTGAGGCATTTTAGCTAAATCGACCACAAAAGTTTCGTTTGAAATCGTTTTACCAAATGCTATAGGAAGCTCCATTTCACAGTTTTGAAACTTAGCCGATGAAATGACCGAACGCATGGATACGATACTTGGTTTTTTATTAGGAACCTCTATACCAATTGTTCCTTTTCCAGGAATTGGCGCAATAATACGGATGCCTAGAGCAGATAGTGATAAGGCAATATCATCTTCTAAATTTTTAATTTTAGAAATACGAACACCAGCTTGCGGAATAATTTCATAAAGTGTAACTGTAGGTCCAACAGTTGCTTTAATATGCGAGATGCCTATTTTATAATTGCGGAGTGTTTCAACAATACGATCTTTGTTTTGTTGAAGTTCTTCTGGATTTACAGAAATAGTTTCATGATAATCTTTCAGTTTTTCAAGTGATGGAAATTTAAAATTACTCAATTCTAAAGTTGGGTCAAATTCACCGAAATCCTCTAAAAGTCTATCCGATAGATTTTCTGATTCGTGTTTTTCATCGACTACTTTTTTGATGTCGATTTCTATTTTTTCTTCGGTCTTTAGTGGTTGTTCTTCGCTGATCGTAGTTTGTGTTGTAGAATCTGCAAGCAACTCTTCTTTATGTGAATACACATCTAAAGGTATTTCGTCAACCTTCTCAGCCGTCTTGTTTGTTACCTTTTCAAATGAACCTATGTCATTCTTCGTGACAGAATCTTTAGGTATTTTTTTAGGAAATAGTTTCGCAATGCTTTCAGGTGTGAGTCCAAAACGCACAATAATATAACCTAAAAGTGTGATGAACAATACACCAATGATGCCTGGTTTGCCTATATACGTCTCAAGGAGCTTATTTAATTCAAAGCCAACTGTACCTGCAAATAATGGATTCTGAAAATTTATAAATCCAAATAAAAGGGTAAGCCAAACCATACCTAGTAGACCATAAAACCAAGGTTTACGAGTTTTTACGAGTGACACTTGTAGCAATAAATACAAGCCCGTTAAAAATAATAAAATAGGTAGTATAAATGAACCAATGCCAAAACCCTTAAATAAGAAAAAATGACTTATTTGAGCACCCAATTTACCCAACCAATTTTTTGCGGTTACTTGTTTGTTTGCTAATTCTGTTAAAATGCTTTGATCAGTATCCCAACTCCTGAAAAAGGAAATAAAAGCAAAAAGTAATAACAAAGAAAAAAGCATGATAAAAACACTCAAAACAAACTGATTCTGCCTGTTTTGCAAAAAAGTAGCTGTTTTTTTTGCTGTTTTCTTTGAACTTCTACGTTGTTTTTTCGCCATAGGGCAAAGCTACATAATTTTATGTAGTTTTGCTTTTTATTAAAGACTAAATTGAAGCAACCAAACATAAACATACAGAATAAAAAAGCTCGTTATGAATATGAGATTTTAGAAAAGTATACCGCTGGTATGGTTTTAACGGGTACAGAGATTAAATCGATTCGACAAGGTAAAGCACGTATCACTGAGAGCTTTTGTGAGTTTAACGAGCAAGGAGAGTTATTTGCCATTAACCTTTATATTGAAGAATTTATCAATGGGAATTATTACAATCATAAACCCCTTAATTCTCGTAAATTGTTGTTAGAAAAAAGAGAATTAAGAAAATTACACCGCAAAGTTAAAGACGTAGGTTTGACTATTGTACCTCTTAGAATGTTTATCAACGAAAAAGGATGGGCAAAATTAGCTATTGCTTTATGTAAAGGAAAAAAATTACACGATAAACGACATACTTTAAAAGATCGTGATAATAAACGTGACTTATCACGTATTAAAAAGAATTTTAAACAAAGTTAATGACATTTTTTAACGTCATTCAATGGAAAAACTTACTGATGATTGTCCTAGTTCAGGCATTGATTCATTACCATCTTATGTTTGTTTTTAACTTAGAAAGCAACTTGTCAAACTTTACATTTGTGTTGCTCACATTAGCCAGTATCATTATTGCAGCAGGTGGCTATATTATTAACGATATCCAAGATTTAGAAGCTGATCAAATCAATAAACCTGATCAGGTTTGGATTCCAAAATACGCAACTTTAAATACGGCAAAATCGCTGTATTATTTTGTTAGTTTTTTGGGTTTACTTTTGGGAGTATATGTTGCAATTGCTATACAAAATTATAGTAGTGCAAACTGGTTTATGCTGCCCATTATTTTATTATATATTTATGCCAAATGGGCAAAGAAAGTGCTCTTTTTAGGGAATATACTGGTAGCAGCTTTAATTGCTTTTAGTTTAGTGTTAGTTGTTTTGTTTGAAGGAGTAAGATTTGAACAAATCAATAGTGTTTCTATCAGTTTTCTTGAAACGATTATAGGATTGGTAAATTTTGCATTCTTACTCAATCTAATTCGAGAAATAATCAAAGATGCTCAAGATGAAACGGGTGATAGGGTTCAAGGTGTAGATTCGATTCCCATTCGTTTTGGTAAAGAAACCACACATATCATTATTCAAATAATTACAGGCTTATTAGTTGGTTTTTTACTTTTTATGACTGTCAGGTTTTATAATACACAACCTGCGTTGGTAATTTATTTGGTTTCGGCTATTTTAGTCGGATTGCTCTTGTTTCTATCACAATTAAATAAAGTGCAAAAAACAACTGATTATGCTAAATTGAGTAGCCTATTGAAATTACTCATGTTGGCAGGTTTGTTTAGTGTGTTTTTTATTCAACACCACGTTTAACAGTATAAATTATGATGGATAATCCTTTGCAAGAAAAATTAAAATCAATCCATGTTGTATTAGCGTCTGGATCACCAAGGCGTAAGGAGCTTTTGAAAGGGCTCGATATCCCTTTTCGTATTCAAACCAAAGAAGTTGAAGAGATTTATCCATCCCATTTAAAAGCGGTAGAAATCACCGAGTTTTTAGCAGAATTAAAAGCATCTGTCTTTACAGATTTAAAACCAGCTGAAATCCTAATTACAGCAGATACAATTGTCTGGTTAGAAGGCAAGGCTTTAATGAAACCTGTAGATCGAGAAGATGCTATCAAAATTATTAGTAGCTTGTCAGGAAAATACCACGAAGTCTTTACTTCAGTGTGTTTAAAATCGAGTGCTAAAACAATTGTTTTTTCTGATGTAACAAAAGTGTTTTTTAAACACATATCGGATGTCGAAATACGCTATTATGTCGATACCTATAAGCCTTATGATAAAGCTGGAGCCTATGGTGCACAAGATTGGATTGGTTATATGGCTATCGATAAAATTGAAGGTAGCTATTACAATGTAATGGGTTTGCCCGTGCATAAATTATATAATGAGTTAATGGATTTTTAGCTTCTAAAAAGCTTTTAATCATAAATAAAATAATATAGAGAGTATGACATTTAAGATCAAAATATTGCTCGTGTTTCACTTGTTAGTTGCACAATTTGTAACTGCACAATTTGAAAACAAACAAAAAGATGTTATTGACGTTTTAGATTATAGTTTTCAAATTGAAATTAATGATTCAACTAATAATATACGTGTTCAAGCTAATGAAAAGATAGTATTGCTTCAAAAGGTTGATCGTATTTTTTTACAATTAAAAAACAAGAATTCCAAAGGTTTTGGCATGCAGGTTAGCAGTCTAAAAAATAAGTTTGGTAAAGTTGTAAACTACACGCATAAAAATGATACACTTAGCATCTTAAACCCAGGAAACTGGATTGCCAAAGATGTGTTAGAGTTTGATATATTATACGAAGGAATTCCTGAGGATGGTTTGTATATTAAGAATAATAGGTTTGGAAAAAAGACTTTTTTTGGTGATAATTGGCCCAATAGAGCACATTATTGGTTGCCAGTTGTGGATCATCCTTCAGACAAAGCACGTGTTGAATTTTTAATAAAAGCACCGTCTCACTATAATGTAATTGCTTCAGGTCAGTTCATTTCTAAAAAAGCGATAGATGAAACAAGCAACCTCTTTCATTATCAATCAAGGATTCCGTTATCCACAAAGATTATGGTCTTTGGTGCAGCTGATTTTAAGACAAAGGAGTATGCAAGGTTTAAAGATGTGCTTGTCAGTTCGTGGATCTTTAAAGAAGAACCCAATGCGGGTCTTGACGATTACAAAAACGCGTTAGAAGCTTTAAAGTTTTATGATAGTCTGATTGGACCCTATTCGTATGAAAAATTAGCTAATGTACAGTCTAAAACCCGTTTTGGTGGGATGGAAAATGCAGGCAATATTTTTTATTATGAAGAATCCATTACTGGTAATCAGACCATAGAAGCGCTCGTGGCTCATGAAGTTGCCCATCAATGGTTTGGTAATTCGGTATCAGAAGAACATTGGAGTGATATATGGCTCAGCGAAGGTTTTGCAACCTACTTGACAGATCTGTATTTAGAAAATAAATATGGAAAAGAGAAGTTGCAAGAACGGATGCTCATGGAGCGAGATAAAGTGCTGAATTATCATAAAAATGCAAATCCAGAAGCAATCGTCTATCATGAAAAAGAGGACTTGTTTAAGCTCTTAAATAGGAATTCGTATGAAAAAGGCGCATGGGTTTTACATATGTTAAGGATAAAAGTAGGCGATGACGCATTTTTTGAAACCCTTCGTAAGTATTATACAGCTTATAGAAATACCAATGCAACTACAACAGAATTTATTGCAATTGCAGAAAAGGTGTCTCAGCAAAATTTAAATGATTTTTTTGCGCAGTGGTTGTACAAATCAGATATACCTAAGTTAAAGATTTCTTACGTTATCAAGAAAAGATGTATTCAATATACTGTAGAACAAAAATCAGATGTATATAACTTAGACTTACCAATTAAAGTTTTGCATACTAATCAAGAACAAAACCTTGTTTTATCGGTGCATAAACAGACTCAAAAATTTAGATTTAAGAATAAACTAAAATCAAAAGAAGTACAAGTTATTGTTGATCCAGCTGTTCAAGTATTATTTGAGTACAACTAAATGGCAAGTGTTGATTCCTAGTAAGGAGATTAAAATGAAACTAGACATATATTTTGAGTGTTCAAAAGGAACTTTAGCAACGGCTACTTATATGGTTAGTGGCATGATAAAATTACTACATTTTCAGATATACACAAAACTTCGTTTTATGAAAATAACTTTGGGTTAAGAAATTAGTAGCCATTAACTATATAAAATGTTGTGCAGTGTAGTTATTTTATAGCATAATTAGTTCCTGCTCCAACCCCAAATTTTTCTATTAAATTTTGATTAACTAATTTCGTCAATATTCTTTTTACAGTTGGATTAGGAATATTCAATTTTTTGGCAATACTTCCTGATTTAATTCCAGCATTATTTTCTATAATTGTTAAAATAGATTTTTCTCTTGGTGCTAATCTTGTTTGTATTCCTTCGAGTTCTAATTTTTTCATTAGTTGTCCTTGAATATTTAGCAAAGCGTCAAAGAAAAAATTCACCCAACCAGTTACATTTTCATTAGGTCTTTCGGCTTGACATTTTCTTAGCTCAAGATAATATTCATTTTTTCTACTTTCGATTTCGTGTTCAAAACTTACATACTGAATCCATTTGTAGCCGTTCTTTAATAATAACAAACTTGCTATTAATCTACTTAATCTCCCATTTCCATCTTGAAAAGGGTGAATACTCACAAACTCATATGAAAATATTGCTGATTTCACCAAAGAATGTGTTTCGATATCCGTAGCATACCAATTTATAAGATTTTGCATTGCATCGTCTGTTTCGTATCCTGCTTCAGTTGTTCGAAAGATTATTTGTTTTGTGCCGTCAGGAAAACTTGCTTCTACAGAATTTGAATGTTGTTTGTAATTTCCTTTATGCCATTTGTCTTTTTCACTGTGTTTAAGTAGAATATTATGTAAATTCTTTAGATTGTTTTCTGTGATGTCTATCTCGTTATAATTCTCTGATATTAAATCTAAAACGTCAAAATAACCAACTACTTCTTGCTGGTCTCTACTTTCAATTTTTGTGATGTCAATATTATCAAGAAGTGCTTTTATTTCATCATTACTCATTTTAGATCCTTCAATCCTTGTTGATGCACCAACACTTCGTACTGTTGCTATATTTTTAAGTTGATTTAAGCTTTGTTTTTCTTTTTTCTCAATAGAAGTCCACGAAGCATCAAATCTATCAATTCTACTTACTGTTTTTAGCAGATTCCAATCTAAATCTATAGAAAAATTATACACTTTATTTATCATGTTGCAAATATAGGAATTATTTCACAATGATACGATATGATTCGTAAATGTTCGATTTTGATGCGGTTTTTTTTCGTTCGCCTATACTGCACAACGATTATATATTCACAGTTTCTTTAAAAAGACATTGACAGATATATATTGTTGTAAAGTTCGACTAAAAAAATAATAAATTCAAGTAAAACGGATCTCTTTTGATAAAAGCTGTTTAGCCTATATGAATTCTTAACATTTTGAAAAAAATGACAAAAAAAACCATCAAATATTCTAAAATTTGATGGCTTTTTTAGTAGTTAAAATAGGTTATTATTTCCTTTCTCCATAAGGTAAAATAGTCCTTCCTTGTGTTTCATTAAGTACTTCGGCCATCGCCAAATAAATGGCAGAACCTCCACAAATAATTCCTTCCCAACCAGCAATATGACCAATCAAGGTTGAACCTGTCCAGTCTCTGATTGCTAAGAGTAAGAAAAGAATCCATAAGCTCAAAAATACAAATTGAATCATTCGGTTATTACCAAAAGTTCCAATCCACATAAAAAAGGTAAAAACACCCCAAACAAAAAGATACCAACCCATTAAAGCTTGTGGAGGCGCTTCAATCCATCCTAGTTTTGGAAATAGAATGATTCCTACCAAAGTCAACCAGAATGCGCCATAAGAGGTAAAAGCAGTGGTGCCGAATGTATTCCCATTTTTAAATTCCATGATTCCGGCTATTACTTGTGCGATTCCGCCATAAAATATTCCCATGGCAAGAATCATTGCTCCAAGAGGAAACCATCCTGTGTTGTGAATGTTTAATAAAACGGTTGTCATACCAAAGCCCATTAAACCTAATGGTGCCGGATTTGCTACTTTTGTACTCATAATTTATACGTATTTAGTTCGAATTATATTCCTATTTAATCTTGGTGTCAAAAAAATAATAAACCGCAAACAANGCTCTTAAATTGGAGGTTGTTTTGGTTGTCAAAGCACTGTTTTTATTGTCGAATGAAGTTCCAAAGCTAGCCGAAGTATATTCCAATTCAGAAGCTAAGCGTACCTTTCCTGAATTATATATAAGTCTTGGAGAAATTCGGTATAAATAATCAATATCAGTACCTAAACCATAAATTTCTCCAACTATTGCGGTGTCGGTACCCAAATTTTGAGAGTAACCACCGAATAGACCAACTTGCCATTCTTTTCCGTTAGAATAAAGGTCTGTCCAAGCTGAGATACTACTAATCGCATCATATTCTTGATTGCCTGTTAATGCATCATAACGCGTTACTGCAAAACCGCCAATACTTAAATAATCAGGCGTATTTTGACCATAAATTCCTTTTACTTTAAAAGTGAATTTAGGTGCTTTATATTTTAAAAATGCATAGCTACTATAGCTGGTTAAACTTTGTTGTGTTGCAAAGCCTAGATCGGTTTCTAACTGTGGCACTATTTGTTTAAATGCCGCACCAATTCCCGTAGCAATTTTGTCAGATTTGTAGTCAATCATACCTGTAATTTCTGGGAGAAAAGAATTTCTTAAGTAAGCACCTGACGTACCATTTGGTCCTCTACTAGCATAATCTCTCTGAGAATGTACTACAGCACTCAGCTTAAATGTATCGAATGAATGAGAAATTTTAATTTGTGGATTTCTCCCGAATGGATTAAAAGGAGTTCCAGTATTAAAAGAAACAGTTCCTGGAAAACAAGCTGTTGTAAACATCGGTATCCAATATTGACCAACTAAGAGTTCGGTATGTTCCCAATTCATTTTAATATAGGCATGTCTCAAACGGAATAAGTTGATGTTATCATTGCTTTGCGCAAAGAAATCACCTTCGATCTTAGCCCCAATTTTTGCTCCTAAAGCTTCAGATCCACTCCAATTAAAAGCCAAGCGACTTTGTAAGGCTAAGAAGTTAAAATTAGGAACAGCATTACTATCGTTTCCCTCTAAATCATCTTTAAAAGCAGATGGCCATAATAGAAAACTGCCTTCACGAGCAGAAACCGTTTGTCGGGAATCCCAAAAGAAGTCATTCTTTATATAGCCCGAAAATGAAAATTCGTTTGGGTCTTTGGGTTGTTCAGTTTGGGAATAACTAGATAGGGAAAGAAAAATTCCAAGTAGCTGTAAAATTAGTCTACGCATAACCTATTGTTTTTACGGTTATAAATCACAACAAATTTACATTTTAAATCATACAAAATCAATGATTTATAGCAATTTGTTTGTGAAATATTTTGTAACTTTTCATGCTCTTTTGTAAAAGAATATTAATGAATTTGTTGATGTTTTGATTTATTGATTAAGATTGTTTGAAAATAGTGAGTAAACACTATAATTCAGTTGAATTCATTAGTATTCTTGCAATTGTTTTTATTTGTTGAAAACATCTACTAAAATAAAATTTAAGGCTATAAAAATTCAATATCTTTGCTAACGAATTTTATAATAGAAACTAATTCTAAATTTTATGAAAAAATATACCTACACTGAAAAAAAAGATACCCGTTCGGGTTTTGGAGACGGACTAACCGAATTAGGAAAAACGAATCCAAAAGTAGTGGCACTTTGTGCGGACCTTATAGGCTCTTTAAAAATGGGTGATTTTGCTGAAAATTATCCAAAGCGATTTTTTCAAGTAGGTATAGCCGAAGCGAATATGATGGGAATGGCAGCCGGTTTGGCAATTGGCGGTAAAATTCCTTTCACAGGAACTTTTGCTAATTTTTCGACTGCACGTGTGTATGATCAAGTACGTCAAGCGATTGCCTATTCTGAAAAAAATGTAAAAATTTGTGCATCACATGCAGGTTTGACTTTAGGTGAAGATGGAGCAACACATCAAACTCTTGAAGATATTGGTATGATGAAAATGTTACCAGGAATGGTTGTCATAAATCCATGTGATTATAATCAAACCAAAGCAGCAACCCTTGCTATTGCCGATTATGAGGGTCCCGTATATTTGCGTTTTGGTCGTCCAAAAGTACCCGTTTTTATGCCAACTGACGAAAAATTCGTCATTGGGAAAGCGATCAAACTAACAGAAGGAGCCGATGTAACTATCGTAGCAACCGGTCATTTAGTTTGGGAAGCATTACAGGCTTCTGAAGTTTTAGAGAAAAAAGGAATTAGTGCAGAAGTTATCAATATCCATACAATTAAACCTTTAGATGAAAAAGCTATTTTAGATTCTGTACGTAAAACAGGATGTATTGTAACCGCAGAGGAACATAATAAATTAGGCGGATTAGGAGAAAGTGTTTCGCGAATTTTAGCACTTAATAACCCAACTCCACAAGAGTTTGTCGCTGTTGATGATAGCTTTGGTGAATCAGGAACTCCGATGCAATTGATGGAAAAATATAATTTAGACGGTAAATCAATTGTAGCAGCCGTAGAAAAAGTTATTTCAAGAAAATAAAACATTCCAGAGTACTTTTGTGCTCTAGTAGTTAATACAATGAATGCAGAAATCATTACCATAGGAGACGAAATCTTAATTGGACAAATATTAGACTCCAATTCACAATGGATTGCGCAACAACTCAATAGCTTGGGTATTTCTGTATATCAAGTCACTTCTGTTCAAGATGATGCTTCTCAGATTAATCGTGTTTTAAAAGAAGCCTGTAAATATTCTGATGTTGTTATACTAACGGGTGGTTTAGGACCGACAAAAGATGATATAACCAAAAAGATTTTAGTCCAGTTTTTTGAGGATCATCTCGTTTTAAATCAAAAAGTAGCCAATCATATTAAGGAAATTTTTACCAAAATGAATTTCCGTTTTGTAGATTCTGATCTACAACAAGCCATGTTGCCTTCAAAAGCCATTCTCATTCCTAATGAAATCGGTACAGCATCAGGAATGTGGTTTCATGAAAATAATAAAATAGTCGTTTCGTTACCTGGTGTGCCAGCTGAAATGAAAGCTTTGATGCAAAATGGTGTGCTACCTAAATTGCAACAAACTTTTAAGTTGCCTTTTATTATTCATAAAACATTGATTACTTATGGCGTACGTGAAAGTGAGATGGCCATTCGATTAGAAAAATTTGAAGAAGCATTGCCGCAAGAGATTAAGCTAGCCTATTTACCTAACTATAGAAGGTTGCGTTTGAGATTGACCGCAAAAGGAACTGATAAAAAAGAGTTAGAAAATAAAATCAGGAGAGAAATCAACGCTTTAGAACTCTTGTTAGAAGATGTTGTGGTAGGACATGATGGATTTTTACTAGAAGTTGAAATTGGAACTCTACTCACAGAACAAAAACAAAGTTTAGCTACTGCAGAAAGTTGCACAGGTGGCAATATTGCACATTTAATAACGAGTATTCCAGGTGCTTCAAGCTATTTTGTAGGAAGTGTGGTTAGTTATACCGCTAAAGTTAAAATAGATGAATTACAGGTTTCTGAAGAGTTAATTAAAGAATATTCGGTAGTAAGTGCCGAAGTTGCTGAAGCAATGGCTTTAGGTGCGCAAAACAAGTTTAAAACAGATTACGCAATTGCTACGACTGGAAATGCAGGACCTACAACAGATCTTACCGACAAATCAGTAGGCGATGTTTATATTGCTATTGCCACGCCAGCTAGCGTGAATTCTTATTTTTTTAATTTTGGGCAACCTCGTGAAAAAGTAATACATAGAAGCTCTTCAAAAGCTTTGGAATTATTGCAAAAAGAAATCATAAAATACACGAATAAATAGCTTGTGTAAACCATTTTTTATTTGTTATTTTGCAATTCGTTAAAATTAAACCATTAAAAAGGGATACGATCATGTCAAGAATTTGCGAATTAACAGGAAAAAAAGCGATGAGCGGAAACAATGTTTCGTTTTCATTAAATAGAACTAAACGTAAATTTCACGCAAATTTAGTGAAAAAACGTTTTTACATTCCTGAAGAAGACAAATGGATTACGCTAAAAGTTTCTACAAGAGCACTTAAAACGATCAATAAGAAAGGAATCAGTGCTATGTTAAAAGAAGCAAAGCAAAACGGTTTCATAAAATAAAGGATAAGAGATTATGGCATCTAAATCAAAAGGAAATAGAATTCAAGTTATTCTAGAGTGTACAGAACATAAGAAGTCTGGTAAAGCAGGTACTTCTCGTTACATCACGACAAAAAATAAGAAAAACACACCAGATAGAATGGAAATTAAAAAATTCAATCCTATCTTAAATAAAATGACCATTCACAAAGAAATTAAATAGTCATGGCAAAAAAATCAGTAGCATCATTACAAACAGGAACAAAAAGATTGGCAAAAGCCATCAAAATGGTAAAATCTCCAAAAACAGGAGCCTATACTTTTGTTGAATCAATTATGGATCCTGATAAAGTAAATGATTGGTTAAAGAAATAGTAAACCAATCTTTAAACAGACTAAGTAAGCTGCTTTCATTATTTTGAAAGTAGCTTTTTTTTGTACTATATTTACCATCCCAAATGGGATTAATTATTCAACATAAATGAGTTTATTTAAAAAAATATTTTCAAAAGAAAAAAAAGAAAATTTAGATAAAGGATTGGAAAAATCAAAATCCTCATTCTTAAACAAATTATCAAAAGCTGTAGCCGGTAAATCCAAAGTAGACGATGCTGTATTAGATAATTTAGAAGAAGTTTTGATTGCCTCAGATGTGGGTGTTGATACAACTCTAAAGGTTATAGACCGAATTGAAGCACGTGTTTCTAAAGATAAATATGTCGGTACCGAGGAACTCAATAGCATTCTTAAAGAAGAAATAGCAGGTTTGTTGGCAGAAACAAATATTGAAGATGCCGTTGAATTTGCCATTCCTGATAAAAATAAACCATATGTTATCATGGTTGTTGGGGTCAATGGAGTTGGTAAAACCACCACAATTGGCAAATTGGCATCGCAATTTAAAAAAGCTGGTAAAACAGTTGTATTGGGTGCTGCTGATACGTTTAGAGCTGCAGCTATCGATCAGTTAGAAATTTGGGCGAAACGCGTCGATATACCTATTGTTAAACAAGAAATGGGAAGCGATCCCGCATCTGTTTCTTTTGATACGTTAAAATCGGCGGTGGCGCAAAATGCAGATGTTGTTATTATCGATACAGCAGGTCGTTTGCACAATAAAGTAAACTTGATGAATGAGCTTACCAAAATTAAACGGGTCATGCAAAAAGTAGTCGAAGATGCACCACATGAAGTACTTTTAGTATTGGATGGTTCTACCGGTCAAAATGCCTTTGAACAAGCAAAACAATTCACATTGGCAACAGAGGTGACATCCTTAGCAGTTACTAAATTAGATGGAACCGCAAAAGGAGGTGTCGTAATCGGTATCTCTGATCAATTCCAAATTCCTGTTAAATATATTGGTGTCGGAGAAGGTATTGATGATTTGCAAGTATTTAATAAAACCGAATTTGTAGATTCGTTTTTTGATTAATCACTAACAAAATATGTATATAATGAATACAATTCAAAAAAGATTTCTACTTATAGCTATATTACTATTTGTATCTGTAGGTGTTTTTGCTCAAAAAAGTGAAGCTACTGTCACCTTTGAGATGACTTCACAAGACTCTACAGCTCAAGCAATGTTTGAAATGATGGGCGGCTTTAAGATTATCATGATGTATAAAGATAATCGAGTACGCTTAGATATGAATATGATGGGTTCAACTATTAAAACGGTGATGGATAATAAGAAAGAACAAGGACTCATGCTTTTGGATATAATGGGTGCTAAGAAAGCTTATTTTTTAGACAAAGATTACATTGAAAAAGAAAAAGCTAAAGAAGTTCCCTCCAACAAAGTGACTCTAACCAAAGAAACAAAAAAGATAGCTGGATATAAATGTAAGAAAGCACTTGTTTCAAACGAAAATCAAAAACTAGTTATCTATTATACAGATAAGATTCAACCTTTGGTAACAATGGGAGATTATTCTTATGAAGGTATCACGGGTTTAATCTTATCAGTCACCACAACAGTACAAACTGATGATGCCGAAACAGTAATGACAATGACAGCGATAGAGGTCAATACTGAAAAAATAGATGACAGTAAATTTAATATGGATGTCCCTGAAGGTTATGAAATCAAACCAGTTGAAGAGTTAATTAAGTAAGTTTTTCATGAGATATGGAGCGAATCAAAACCTATAAAGAATTCTACCCATATTATTTAACAGAACACGAAAACCTCACCTGTAGAAAGCTTCATTTTGTAGGAACTTTTTTAGTGTTTAGTATACTTTTATTTGCCCTAGTAACAGCTACATATAGAGTCTTATGGGTTTTACCCTTTATTGGCTATGGATTTGCATGGATGGGTCATTTCTTTTATGAAAAGAACAAACCCGCCACTTTTAAATACCCACTTTGGAGTTTATATTCTGATTTTAAAATGTTTTTTGGGATTTTAAAAGGTGGAATTAGATTTGATAAGAAATAGCTTATTATATATAGTAACAAAAAAACAGCCTATCAAATTTTTGATAGGCTGTTTTCTTATACTTAAAATTAAAACTATCTAAATCTGTGCATTATCAATAATCTCCTGAACTACTTCAGGGTTTAATAACGTACTGGTATCACCTAATTGGTCGGCTTCATTACAAGCTACTTTACGTAAAATACGTCGCATAATTTTACCCGAACGTGTTTTTGGTAATCCACTCGTAAATTGAATCTTATCTAATTTTGCAATAGGTCCTATACGATCAGTAATCTTTTGATTAATCTCTTTTCGTAAAATATCATGATCCCTGTTGAGTGCACTATCTTTGAGAATTACATAGCCATACAGCGCATTTCCTTTAATGTCATGTGGGAAACCTACAATAGCAGATTCAGCAACACCTTGATGCTCGTTTATTGCGTCTTCAATAGGAGCAGAGCCTAAATTATGACCTGAAACAATAATCACATCATCAACACGACCGGTAATACGATAATAACCAACTTCATCACGTAAAGCACCATCACCTGTAAAGTATTTTCCTTTATAGGTAGAGAAATAGGTTTCGATATATCGTTTATGATTACCCCAAATGGTTCGCGCAATTGCTGGCCAAGGTTTTTTAAAGGCTAAGCGGCCGTTGACTTGATTTTCTTTAATCTCGTTTCCATCTTTATCCATCAGACATGGAACAATTCCTGGCATCGGTAAACTTGCATAGGTAGGTTTTGTCGGTGTAGAATAAGGAATTGGTGAAATCATGATACCACCAGTTTCTGTTTGCCACCACGTATCTGAAATCGGACTTTTTTTCTTACCAATACTGTCATTATACCAGTGCCAAGCTTCTTCGTTTATAGGTTCTCCTACTGAACCAAGTACTTTTAATGAGGATAAATCATGTTTTTCAACATGAGAAATATCTTCTTTGGCTAAAGCTCTAATGGCTGTTGGTGCTGTATAAAATTGATTGACTTTATGTTTTGCAATAATCTCCCAAAATCTACCCCAATCTGGATAATTTGGAATACCTTCAAACATAACCGTAGTTGCTCCGTTGGCTAATGGTCCGTATACAATATAACTATGACCCGTAATCCATCCGATGTCGGCCGTACACCAATAGACATCATCTTCTCTATATTGGAATACATTTTTAAAAGTATATGCCGTATAAACCATATATCCAGCTTGTGTATGAAGCATTCCTTTTGGCATACCTGTAGAACCCGATGTGTATAAAATGAATAAAGGATCTTCAGCATCCATAATCTCAGGTTCACATTCCATTGAGGCCTTGTCTAAAAGGGGTTGTAACCATTTGTCACGACCTTCTTTCATCGGTATATCCGTATTGATTCTTTTAGCCACAAGCACGGTTTCTACACCAGGACAAGTTTCTAAAGCTTCATCAACGATACCTTTTAAATCGATTGTTTTTTTACCTCTATAAGATCCGTCTGATGTTAAGACGATTTTACAATCACTATCATTTATACGTGTGGCTAATGCATTTGCTGAGAAGCCTGCAAAAACGACTGAATGAATGGCTCCGATTCTCGCACAAGCAAGTGTTGCGATAGCCAAATCAGGAATCATCGGTAGGTACACACAAACGCGATCTCCTTTTTTGACACCTTGGTCTTTAAGGACGTTTGAAAACTGATTAACGCGTTTGTACAATTCGTTATAGCTAATATGCTCAGCAGGTTCTTTGGGGTCATTAGGTTCAAATAAAATAGCCGTTTTGTCACCACGAGTTCGTAGATGTCTATCAATACAGTTTTCTGTAATATTTAGTTTCGCTCCTTTAAACCATTCGATTTCTGCTTTGTCAAAATCCCAGTTGAGAACTTTATCCCATCTTTTACGCCAAACAAAGTTTTCTTCGGCAATTTCTTCCCAAAAATTTTCGGGCTCATTGACAGATTTACGATAAACGTGAAAATACTCTTCTAAGTGCTTAATGTGATAATTACTCATCTTTTTACTATTTAATTATTTGAATAGACCATAGTTTTATGGTTTTGTACAGTATTACGAATATACGGAAAAAAGAATGAATATTTTATGATTATTTATATTTTTGTTAAAAATAATGTGAAATGTATAATATTATGCGCTATATTAAGCTAAATACTAAATATAAGTCATTTAATATATTTTAAAGAAAAAGGTTTTTTTTAGACAAAAAAGCAAAGAATATAAATCTGTTTTGAGAAAATAGCAAGGAGTTAAAAAAAATGCTAAAAAAAGAACAAAGCCGTTTTAAGTGATTCAAATAGTTTTATAAAGTCTATAAAATCAATCAATTACTGATTTTTGGTTGATATATTTATTCATATTGGCACTTAGAATTTGTTCTAATTCTACCTCGTTTCCTTTTGAAGTTTCTGTAAAGAGTATTCCAAAAATAGGATATTCCTTAAAATCTACCTTTCGTAAAACTAACGGATTTTCAAATTCACTTAAGAGTAAATCATAATCAAAATAGGCAATTTGGTTTTCAGGGATTCCAGAGTTATTGTCCAGTATAATGATGCTGTATTTTTTATCTTCTCTCGTTTTAAAAATGGCGTCCCAATTTGGTTTTAACCCTTTTAAAAAGGATACATACGAGTTGATACCATAGGCAAACCAAGAAAGATCAGATGTGGTACACCAACCACCAAAACGAATAGGGTTTACTTCAATCGGGTTTAAGAAGCCTTTGTCATCGATTCGCACTTCGATATGAATAGGAAAGTTTTTTAGCGCTAATTTGCTACTTAAAAATTCCAAGAAATTTAATGCAATGGGATGGATTTTTTCGATCACTTCTTGAGAAGTCGAATACACGCGATCACTCACATCTTTTCCTGAGGAGAAAACATGATGTGAAATATTGAGAATAACGGGTTTTCCATTAGCATCAAAGTAACAATCTACAGCATATTCCTCGCCTTTTATACATTCCTCAATAATAAAATAGTCCGCATCTAAAACTTCCACAGGATAAAAACCTTGAATAGCGCTAATCTCACTCTGGATTTTTGCGAGAACTTCAGGCCATTCATTAGGTTCGTCAACTTTGTGTACGCCTAAACTAAAGAAGCCAATAGCTGGTTTAATAATAAATGGAAAGACTACATCATCTAAATTTAAGTTGTCTAAATCTGCATATTTTACACCTTGAAAGTAATAATTGGGAAATGCATCTTGAATAAGTTCTCGAAATAGTATTTTATCTTTAAAATACTGAATGTGATTGGGTAGTTCAGAAAAATCTAAATTGTTCTCGATCCAATTTATCGTATTTTCAGAATTGGTATAGATAGGAATATTGGGGTTCTCTTTATACTTATGGATAGCTTCTTTTTCAGAAATCCAATTGAGATTTGTGTTTTGAACGAGCTCTTTTGCTACTGGAGTTGCGATAACTTCAAGGTTATGCTCTTTAATCGTCTTGATTAAAAAATCAGATACATAGGGTTTGTCTAGGAGTATCATCTTTCAAATTTTAAATCACTCGCTTTAATTTCTTTCTTCCATTGTTGATTTCCATCGCTATCATATACCTTAATTTCTAAGGCACGATTTTGTCGTTTTCCATACACATTAATATGCGCATAGGTTTTCTTTTTTACTAAGGTTCCAGCTACTTGTAGCGGATTAGCCTCAGCACCTCGACCTGCTACACCTGAGGTAAGTGGTGAAATGGTTAAATCATATAAAGGATAGCCATTTTCTAAATCTAATTTAGTGAGTTCGGTATGATGTACATCACCAGTTAAGAAAACAACACCATCTATTTTTAATTTTTCAATGGCTTTTATCAATTTTAAACGTTCTTGAGGTGCAAAATTAGCATGTCTTTCATGCGATTTTAAAGGATTTAAAAATTGACCTCCAATTACAACGAACTTAAAAGGAGCATAGCTATTCACCAAGGCATCTAACAACCATTGCATTTGAGCTTCTCCGATAATTTCATGATTTTCTATATCAGATCGTTTATTGGGAGTTCGCCAATAGCGATTATCTAGTAAGAAAAACTCACAATCAGCCCATTGAAAAAAGCCAGTAATTCCTTCCTCAAAAATATAATTAGGATTGGCGAAAAAGAGTTTAAAGGTTTCTTCAGTCACTTTTTTCATCGGATAACTACGATCAGAATTATTTGGCCCATAATCGTGATCATCCCATATGGCATAATGGTGCATACTGCCTAACATGGCTTGCATTTCTTTATTTGAACGTGTATGCGTGTAGCGATATTGAATACCTGTTTTACTATTCCAATCAGCTTCTCTTAAATACGTATTGTCGCCTAACCACAACATAAAATTGGGCTCATTTTTATAGATATCCTCAAATATTTGATATTGGCTACCATAAGGTTTTCCTGGTCTATCATATTGTTCTTCGCTGATATAGGCACAACTACCTGTCGCAAAACTAAAATCAGGCGCATCACCACGCCAAAGCCATAAGGGTTGCGATTCAAATTCTAATTTATAGGGACGCTCAACAATATTGTCGTTGATAAACAATGCATATTCATAGCGATTGCTTGGTTCTAATTCGTCGGCTAATAATCGAGCAATAAATGCGTCTTCTTTATTGGTTGTCATCTGAGCTGTTTTGTAAATTACTGAAGGCGTATTACATTCCCAATATTCAAAATGAACTTTAGCGGGTTTGTTGGTTTGTACCCAAAGTAAAACCTCTTTCATGGTAGAGTATCCAACCATTGGTCCTGATTGTAAAAATTCTACTTGTGCTTGGATATTCAAGGTCAGTAGAAGTGCGAAAAGTAGTAGTGCTGCTCGTTTCATAATGTAGATGTGTAATTATATGATTTTTTTACTAGCTCACCTAAATAACTTTAGCTCATTTCACTACTAAAAAAACCAATATTTAGGGTAAAATTACTGAATTAACTTTAATTCTCAATACTCATTTTAATGGAAAAGTACCTATAGAATAGAAACTAACATATTTTTGACTTTTAATCTAAAGAATTCCTCGACGCTTTGCGTCGAGTGTAGCATTCTGCTTTTGAAATTTTGCCACAAATGCATGAATTCTTCATTCGTGAATTCGTGGCGTAATTTTTTTTTGATACCTCGATGGCTCTGCTTCGAGGTAGTTCATTCAGATTTTTAAATCTATGGATTTCAAGTCTATAGTGGTTTAGTTCTATTGAATTTAGATACTCAAAATAAGTTTTAACAAAGAAGTCAAAGAGAACAAAATCCAGAGCTTCTTTGAACAAGAAATGTTGCATTTACTAATTGAACTTAGTTGGGGTGTATCAGCTAAAAATAAAGTAAATTTGTACGTCTAATGAGATGCGCTTTTGATAGTGTTATTTGATAATTTTATGAAACAGAATTTCTAAAGAATATATAATTAAACCTGATAAAATGACAAAATTAAGTGTGAATATCAACAAAATAGCCACTTTACGGAATGCGCGTGGTGGTGATTTTCCAAATGTCGTGCAAGCTGCAATTGATATACAAAATTTTGGAGCACAAGGCATTACGATACATCCGCGACCCGATGAAAGACATATATGCTATCAAGATGTTCGTGACCTAAAGCCCATAATAACAACAGAACTCAATATTGAAGGAAATCCGATTGAAAAATTCATCGATTTAGTACTTGAAGTACAACCACATCAAGTGACACTTGTGCCAGATGCGGTTGATGCAATTACATCAAATGCGGGTTGGGATACTCGTACACATCAAAATTTTCTCAAAGAAGTTATTGACGAATTTAAACGTAACAAGATTCGTACCTCCATATTTATAGATACAGATGCAAAATTAATTGAAGCAGCTGCAAAAACAGGAGCCGATCGTGTGGAATTATATACCGAAGAATTTGCCACACAATATGCAAAAGGAAATAAAAAAGCAGTTCAGGCTTATACCGATAGTGCTGTTGTAGCAAATGAATTAGGACTTGGTTTAAATGCAGGTCATGATTTAAGTTTAGATAACATTTTGTTTTTTGCAAAAGAAGTCCCCTTTTTAGATGAAGTTTCAATTGGTCATGCACTCATAGCAGAATCTCTTTATTTAGGATTAGAAAACGTAGTGAATCAATATTTGTATAAATTGCAACTGGCTACTCAATAATTATAATTCGACACAAATTTTTCAAGACCCCTATATAATTTAGGGGTCTTTTGTTTTAGTGTGATATATTTTATATTTTAGCCCTTTAANAAATAACTAAAATTAATAAATATGTCAACTATTCGATTTAAAGCCCTTGAAAAGTCAATGGCTCGAAAACCTATTAAAGTTCCTAAAGAAACAAGCAGACGATCACAAGTATTTGGTTCGAATGTCTTTAACGACGAAGCGATGTTACAAAGTATGACCAAAGAGGCGTATCGTAGTGTCAAAGATGCCGTTACTTATGGTAAAAAAATTGATAGAAAAGTTGCTAATCAAGTGGCAAGTGCTATGAAAGACTGGGCTTTGTCAAAAGGTGCCACACATTATACACATTGGTTTCAGCCCTTAACAGGTGCAACCGCAGAAAAACACGATGCTTTTTTTGAAACAACTACAGCAGGTGGTTCGGTAGAAAAATTTGAAGGTGCACAATTAGTCCAGCAAGAGCCCGATGCATCGAGTTTTCCTAATGGCGGTATTCGAAACACATTCGAGGCACGAGGTTATACAGCTTGGGATCCTACCTCACCAGCATTTATTTATGAAACGACTTTGTGTATTCCAACCATTTTTGTGGCGTATACAGGAGAGGCCTTAGACAATAAAACACCACTATTAAAAGCACTTTTTGCAGTAGATAAAGCAGCGACAGCAGTTGCAAAATATTTTGACAAAAAAGTAACCAAGGTAACCGCTACTTTAGGTTGGGAACAAGAATATTTTTTAATTGACAGTGCTTTTTCAGATACAAGACCTGATATAAAGCTAACAGGTAGAACTTTGTTGGGACATTCGCCAGCAAAAGGGCAACAGCTTGATGATCATTATTTTGGCTCTATTTCTGATCGTGTTATGGCGTATATGCGTGAACTAGAAATTGAGTCGATGAAATTGGGAATTCCTGTAAAAACGAGACATAATGAAGTGGCGCCTAATCAATTTGAATTAGCACCTATTTTTGAAGAGGCAAACTTAGCGGTAGATCACAATTCGCTCTTGATGGATGTGATGGATAAAATTGCCAAACGACATCATTTTAAAATATTAATGCATGAGAAGCCTTTTGCTGGCATTAATGGTTCGGGTAAACACAACAACTGGAGTTTAGCAACTGATACAGGCATTAATTTATTAAGTCCTGGTCAAACACCCATGAATAACTTGCAATTTTTAACGTTTTTTATTAATACGATAAAGGCAGTACATGATTACGAAGAATTGCTTCGAGCAACGATTGCATCAGCAGGTAATGACCATCGTTTAGGTGCCAATGAAGCGCCACCTGCAATCATTTCTGTATTTATTGGGCAACAATTAACTCAAGTGCTAGATGAGTTAGAAAATGTGACCAAAGGCAAGCTGTCACCACAAGAAAAGACCGAATTAAAATTGAATGTGGTAGGAAAAATTCCAGAAATATTATTAGATAATACCGATAGAAATAGAACTTCACCTTTTGCTTTTACAGGAAATAAATTTGAATTTAGAGCGGTTGGTTCCAATGCAAATTGCGCAGGACCCATGATGACCCTTAATGTGATGGTTGCGAAGCAATTAAAGGAATTTAAGCTACAAGTTGATCATTTGATTGACACCAAAAAAATGAAAAAGGATGATGCTATTTTTAATGTATTAAGAGAGTATATTAAATTCTCTAAAAAAATTAGATTTGAAGGTGATGGCTACAGTGATGCATGGCAAGATGAGGCAAAAAAAAGAGGTTTAAGTAATCATAAAACAACACCTCAGGCTTTAAAATCAAAAATAACTACACAAACAATCTCTTTGTTCGAAGAGATGGATATCATGTCTGCCGTTGAGCAAAGAGCCCGCTATGAAATTGAAGTAGAGGAGTATAGTTTGAAAATACAGATTGAAGCGCGTGTACTAGGTGATATTGCGCGTAATCACATTGTGCCGACAGCCATACGTTATCAAAATACGCTTATAAAAAATGTAACTGGTTTAAAAGAGATATTTGGAGCAAAATATAAAGATACTGCAAAAGAACAGTTAGAGCTAATTAAAAATATTTCTAGTCATATAAGCGAAATTAATTCGCTAATTGATGCAATGATTAATCAACGTAAAAAAGCAAATAAGTTAAAAAATGAAGAGCTTAAAGCGGCTGCTTATTGTGATAAAGTGAAGCCTTATTTTGATAAAATAAGATACCATTGCGACAAGTTAGAACTTACAGTCGATGATGAATTATGGCCGTTAAGTAAATACCGTGAAATGCTGTTTACTAGGTAAACACGTAGTAAAAAAAAGACCCGATAACTATTAAAATGAGTTATCGGGCTTATTATAGGGGCATCATTAGGGGAATTTATTGTGGTGTTGAAATTCTAAACAATAACATCACATTCATAGCTCTCATACTTTTGCTCAATCGCAAGTTTTCGTAATTGATGAAAATGTTGGTGCTCTTCTGATTCTTCTAATTTATCTTTTGAGGCTTTGTTAATCCAATATTCAACAAGAAAAAAACGACTAGAATCATTTCTGTCTTTGAAAATATGAAAATGATCTAAGCCAGCTGGTTTGGCATCTACTACTTCCTCAAATTTTTGCATTTCTATAAAGGTGTGCTCTTCACCTTCTTTTATTTTGAATGATACTACATGTACGTACATAAATAATAAATAAATATTTCAGTTAATTTTTAAGATTGTAACAAATTTATAAATAATGAGTAAGTATTCTTGTAATAATTGTTACAATGAATCATTTTTTTTAAAATAAGCATTTTAAGGCGCTTTGTGTGCAGAATGGGTAAATTGGTTGAGTCATTAAAAAAACTCTTTTATTTCTACTTAAATGAGATCAAAATACATATATATTATTTATAGATAATTAATATAATATAAATAATATCAATGGTTTTTGCAAGGAAGAACGGATGCTTATTAAATGTATATTTGCAATCATAAAACTAAATAAGTTGGCAGGTATCTATATTCATATTCCTTTTTGTAAACAAAAATGTTATTATTGTGATTTTCATTTTTCGGTAAGTTTGCGCCAAAAAGATGCTATGTTAGAAGCGATTAAAAACGAATTAAACATTCGGAGTGATGAGCTTAGTCAACCTATAGAAACTATTTATTTGGGGGGAGGAACACCTACACTCTTTAGTGCTTCTGAATTACATAGTATATTTGACACCATCTATTCGAATTACGAAATAATCGCTAATCCTGAAATAAGCTTAGAGGCAAATCCTGATGATTTATCGCGTTCTTATTTAAAGGATTTACGAAATTTACCAATAAATAGATTGAGTATCGGAGTGCAATCTTTCTATGATTCCGATTTGAAATTTATGAATCGAGCACATACCTCTAATGAGGCACTTCAATCTATTAAAAATGCACAAGACATTGGTTACGAGAATATTACTATAGACCTTATTTATGGTATTCCAAATCTATCAACACATAGATGGCATAAAAATATTGAAACATTTCTAGCGTTAGAGTTGCCACACCTTTCTTCTTATGCGTTAACAGTTGAGCCCAATACAGCGCTCGATTATTTTATTAAAACCAAAAAATATCCGCCACTTGACGAAGCTTTAGCAAGAAAACATTTTGATATTTTAGTTCAACGGATGAAAAGTAATGACTTCATACATTATGAACTGTCAAATTTTGGGAAAGAAAACTATTTCTCTAAACATAATACCTCTTATTGGCAAGGGAAATCCTATTTAGGAATAGGTCCTTCCGCCCATTCTTTTAAGCAAGATGCAAGAAGTTGGAATGTGGCTAATAATGCCCAATATATCAAGTCTTTAGCGTCAAATAAACTTCCAGCTACTACTGAAAACTTGAGTTTGTCAGAACAGTACAATGAATACATTATGACTGGTTTACGAACGATTTGGGGTGTTGATATAAATGTGATTCAAATAAAATTTGGACAAAAATTTGCTATATACTTTAGGCAAAGCATTCAGCCACATATAGCATATAATAATTTGCAAATTAAGAATGAAAAAGTTCAGGTTTTACCATCAGCTTTTTTCTTAATTGATGGAATTATTGCCGATTTATTTTGGGTAGATTAATTAAGTCTTAGGTTCGTAGGTGTTTATCTGCTGTAAAATAGTTTGATAATCTGAATTATTCTTAACAAAATCAAGTTCAGAGACATCAATAATTAAAGTGTTTAAGTTTTGTTCTGACTGTATAAAATTAGTATATCCTTTATGAATCTTTTGTAAATATTCTCCAGAAATATTTTGCTCATAATCGCGACCTCTTTTCTTGATGTTTTCTAATAAACGTTCCGTGTTTTGGTACAGATAGATATACAAATCGGGTTTGGTGATTTCGTTATACATAATGTCAAACATTCTACGGTATAAAGAATATTCGTCATCTGCTAAAGTGACTTGAGCAAAAATCAAGGATTTAAAAATATAATAATCCGAAATGATAAAGCTTTTAAACAAATCAAATTGCGCTAAATCATCCGATAATTGTTGATATCGATCCGCTAAAAAGCTCATTTCTAATGGAAAAGCAAAACGATCTTTATCTTCATAAAATTTGGGTAAAAAAGGATTGTCTGCAAAGCGTTCTAAGACTTGTTTTGAATTATAATCTTGAGCTAACAAGTTGCTTAAGGTTGTTTTGCCGGCTCCAATATTTCCTTCTATCGCTATATAATTATATTTTTCAGATAAATTTTGGGGCTTCTTTAGTTTGATTGCTAAGCATGCTACCTGGCTTTTGTCCGTGCAGTTTGATAACAAAGTAGCAGTTGTTTTTTTTAGAATAGGATGCACAAAATGCGGTGCAATAGCTGCTAAAGGTTCTAAGACGAATAATCGGTTTTCTATTTCAGGATGTGGCACTTGAAGTCTATCCGAACGAATAATCTCTTTATTAAAATACAGAATATCAATATCAATTATTCTTGATTCATAGCGATTTTTTGTATGACGTATTCTTCCAAGAAGTGTTTCAATGCTTAGGATTTCTGTAAGTAAGTCAGTCGAGTTAAATTTTGTTTCTAGGTTGATACAGATATTCATGAAATCAGCTCCAGAGAACCCTACTGCTTCAGTTTTATAAACAGGCGAAATGCTTAAAATCAATCCTACTCGCGCTGCAATTAAATTAATTGCTTTTTGTAGGTTTTCAATGCTGTCTCCCTGATTACTGCCTAAGCTAACAAATATGTTATTTTGTAGATTCAATGTTTGAAATAATTCTAAAACTGGTGAGCTAATTTAGATTGGGTAATTTGAGTAATAATGATAGCTTATTTAGCTCTTTCGTTCTTTTTTACAACCGTTATAAAACGATCGAGTTGTTTACCATATTTTGATTGTTGAATTTGCGCTGTCAAAGAAGTATTAACGGTATCTAATAAAGAAAGATTGGCATTATATAACTCAGTAAGAGCAAGATAAGGAGCAATTTCTTTATCGGCATGGGTCACAGCAAAATTAGCGGTATATAAATATCTTTTGCGTATGAGGTTAGCATGTACCTTGTTTAAGGAATCGATTGCCTGCTGATCTTGTGCTTGTTCTGCTTCAATATTCGCTTTAAAAAGATCGAGCCTGCTATCATTAAATTTTTGAATCATTTCTTTATATGCTGTTAATAAGTCGTGATTTGTAGAACCTGTTACTTTTGCAGCGGTGGTAAATTTATCGAGTTTACTTGTTACTTCTAGGTTTCCTTTTTCTCCAAAGATAAGAATGCTTTCTTCGGGCTTTTCTTTGATTCTTAGATAATAAATTTCAGGGCTTTCTAGTGCATCACCAACAGTAAATTTTCCGTTATCACGTACCTTAAAAGAGTCAACAGGCGCAAAAGTAGAGTCCTTTAATTTTTCAAGATAAATGGTTCCCTTTGTAAGACCTTTAATAGACCCATTGATACTGAGTTCTTTAGCGGGCTTGGTGTTACAAGAGGTGATAAATAAAATTAAAAACAATACTAATAAAATAATGCGCTCTTTCATATATAAATATTTAGGAAGGCAAATGTAGTAAATTCAACTTGTAAATTTAGAAATTAAAGCGATAAACTTATATATGAAGTTGTTTTGAGAGACCAAGAATTAGCATGCATTTTTTCTTATTTTTTTTAATGTATCTACATAAATTTACTTATCTTGCGGTCTAGTGTACGTACTAATGATTGAGCTGTGGATAAATCTGAAATTAATTTGTTAATAAGTTCGTGAAAAAACTTAGAATTTTACAAGATAAATACAGGTGCATAGCATATTTAACAATGTATTAGCGTTCAAATTAAAAATTATCATAATTAAGTATCTTAGAACATAAATATACTCATATGAAATACAGCTACGTTTTATTCGAGAAAAGTAAAAATTTAATAGCCACTAAATTGACAGGTGTACTGTTAATTGTATTGCTGCTGTTTAGTAGCGATCTTTTTTCACAAGAAGATTGTGGTTTGGCAGTCTACGCAGGTGAAGACACAACGATAAGTTGTGGTGACTGTACAGATATTTCTGCCAGTATTAATCCTGT
>JGI24023J19991_10000298_pt1 | contig 38805 bp, 39 predicted proteins | sample Cruoilmetagenom1_FD_19991 | JGI IMG/M metagenome (IMG submission 19991)
GACGGGACAGTTAACTACTTATATTCAAAATGCGATAGTAACTAACTCCACTTATCTTTCAGGAATTTTGGTATTCCGCTGGACTCCCTTGGGCCCACCATTATGTCCAGGTCTGTAAGTTCCTCAAGCTTACCGCTCATCCTGGCTATCATCCCCGGGATGATTATCCTCTTATGATTCACCTTGTCCTGTATCTTCACTTCATCCAGTGTCTTTTTCACCGACTCGGGGGTTAGTTTCCCAGCCGCGAAAGCGGTCATCACGGATAGGCCTTCGGTAAAAGTAACGATGATGTAGGACGGCACCTTGGAGCCTTCGGTGTCCCCCGCAACGTTAAAGTAGGTCAAAGAGAAATTGCAGGTCAAGAGCACGGGCGAATTTTCGTTGGGAGTTCCGATCTCGTACACCCCCTCCTCCACCTGGAGGGGGATCCTTGGATCCGTGAATATGTTCTGCCTGAGCGACAGTAGAGGATATATGTACGACCTATCTGCCTCAGGGACGACTACGATAGAAGCATATTTTAAAATCCCGAGTGAAGCCAGTAAAGCATCCCTACTATCCATACCCTCCAGCGAGAACATTACGGGTTGGCCTAAAAGCCTGAACTTTCTCTTTATGGCAAGTCTCCTTATCGCCACCAGAGCCTGGAGCATCTCGTTCATCTTCAGATTTCCCAGGTCCAGCACCACATCTTTAACCCCGTTATCCTTCGCGGCCTGGGACATGGAAGAGAGCTCCTTCAATGCTTCCCCGGCGGTATTTGCCTGAGTCTTCACAGCCAATGGGGAGCCGGTCTCTTTGGCAAGTGCCACCATGCCCTCAAAATCGCTGGGGTCCTGGCAGTGCAAAAGAGGTTTTTCATCGGCGAGCTTTTTCGCCGCATCGCTTATCACAGAACTCTTCCCCATCAGGATTAGGGGTCTATTCGAATTCCCCTTAACGGCATCGACGGCCTCGTTGAACTTCGAGGGATCATCACCCTTTATAGCTATCGCATCCATCATCAAGGTCTGACCAACCCTCTCAAAAACCATCTCGTCAAACTCCTTTGCCCTTCTCTCTATTTCCCCTTTTGGCGCTGACGCGTCCACGAGAAGGGCGATCGCCGTGGGATGGAAGAAAGATTTCTCATGCCTGAAGATGACCGTCTCATCCCCGATCTCAAGGGGATTTTCACCTCCAACCTTTATCAACGGGATCGGGGGAGCGGCCGCCTCAGCGAGCGTCTCTTTGGCTTTGGGATCCACATCCGGGCAGTCCTCAATTGACTTCTTACCGGCTGCTATCTGCATCGCAAAAGCTAGACACGTTGGAAAGCCGCACTTGCCACAATTCGTCTTTGGGAGAAGTTTATAGACCTCTATCGCGGTTGGCATTATTCACCCCCCATGAGTTCATTAATCGCATCCTTTAGAAGCTTGACTGTCCCGGGGTGCCTGACCACCAAAAGATTCGCACCCGTTACCAGAGCGGAGTAGCCGGTAATGGCTTCCCAAGCCACTGCCCTGGATTTTTCATCTCCCCAGTCGGGGGCAACCGCGTATGCCTCCTTCGTGCCCCAGCATCTATTTATATCTCCGATCATCGGCATCTGGAGGGTCTGATCGCCTATCAAGGCCGCCAATTTTATCCTCTCGCACATCGAATAGGCATACTCTATCCCTACCCCCAAACCAGCGTACAATGGATCCATTATTATGTTCTGAGGGTCGAACCCGAAATCCAATAGCAGTATGTTCATCTGCTTCGCTAGATTGATATCCAGATTGGAGAAAGCCACCAGTCCATGGCCGTAAGCGGTAGCAGCAGTAGCCAGAGATTTATAGTTGTCCTCAGTAGCCAGACCCAGGAAACACCTCTCTCCCTGAGCGGCCTCGGCGCACTTCTCCAGCACCTCTGAATCCTTCTTGGGTTCCCCACAACCGTAGATAAATAGAGGTAATGGCGTAGCGTTCAAGACATCCCGCACGGTCTGAACCGCCGCTTCAGTGCTCCTGTTCTGCTCCTCCGGGTTGATTCCAACCAGCTTCAGAACAACGAAATCAGCGCCCAGATCCTCGCATCTCTTAGCCCATTTGGCAGGGTCCTTGACGGAGTCCCCCAGTTCCTCGAGAATCACAGCCGGGAAGTCGGGCTCTATATCCCAAACTTCCATTCCAATCGCCGGAGGGTTTGGTACCTGCCCATCGAAGTGGATGTAGGGCAACGTGTTCTCGCCCCCCGCCACTATCTTTTTACTTCTTGTACCCCCATCATCGGGCGAGGCGCCAATCATCACTTCTCTTATCTTGCCACTAAAACTTTCTTTGGGCATCTCAACCTTAACTTCAGGTAGATCCATCTTTCACACCTCAGATCATGGACTCCATCTTCAGGGCCGGATGGTCCACTTTCTGAAGATAATCCAACAGCTCCATCGAATCAGTGGTGATGGTCTCATCAGCTATCTTATCCACGAAATCGGGATCGCCGAGCTCTTCTGCCATTTCCGTCATCTGTTTCCTCATCGCCTCTTTGAGTTCTTTGGGCATCCAGACTATTCTGAACATGCCACCATCCGCCCTTATGAACTTCTTGCTGATGAGGAACTGTCTCCCAACGCCGATGAATCCAGGGGTTTGCAATCCTCCTCCGACCGAACCTGCGAGCGTCGAGAACTTCATTCCGATTGGGGCGATTCCACTGTGCTCTCGGTTCACGACGATAACACCATTGCACTCGGGTATTATGCCCACTATACACTCAAAACACCCGCACGAGGTCATGGGGTCTATCATCATGGTGTATTGGCTCATCTTATCGACCGCTCCGTGGGAATATTCAAAGACCGCCTTGTTCGTGTTCTCCCATTGACCTATGTTCTCATCTATCGGTTTGCCCTTGTCTATAGGTTGGTTGGGGCCGGTCGGGGTTATCTCATAGGCGGCTTTCGCATCCATCCAGTTTATCGCGCCGCACAGCCCCAGCCTTTCGGGAGATATTATGCAGACGTGGTTGGGAGCGAAAGACTGGCACAGGGTGCATGTGTAATAGGTATCCACCGATTCGTCCGTAAGGCCTCTGATCCTCTCATCCCTCTTACCATATTTTTCCAACGCTTCGGGGAGGCGTTTTTTGACCTCTTCCTCATCGGTTATTATCGTCACCTGAATCCTTGTCGCCACTCCCTCAAACTCATCATGCAATTTGTGATATAGCACATCTCCGAGGTGTTTGATCTTCAACCCTTTAGCCACGGCGTCATCGCTCAACCTTATCCAGGTCAGATTTCGCTGCCCAGTGTGCCATCCCCCATTTATGAAGTTGGTGAATTGGTGTATCCTTCTTTCAAGAACTGGCTCGAAATCTTCCTGCATCTTTGGACCGTAAACTTCAACTATTGTAGCCATGGAGAAGCTGTCCCCCTTTTTCATCTCGTCCACGTCTTTTCCGATGAGTGTGATTTTACCGTCCTCTACCTGATCAGCATCGACCATCTTGACGATCTCGAATACAGGGGTCTTGGCCGCACCCCCCGCCTCTACATAGGTCTGGGGTCTCCTTATCGACTCGCCCTCAAATGCAGGGCCGTAAGCTACTGGGATTGGAACCTCTCCCAGTTTGACGCTCATGTCCCTTATTTCAATGGCCGTGGAAACTATCTGATCGTAATCCTTCTGGATCACGTATCTGCCTGGGATCTCTTCCACGTCCTGATCGGTTATGGTGGGAGAGCCGTTGAACATCACCGCGAATTCGGCAGCCACCTTCACCTGGTCTAGCGGGCCCAATTGAACCACCACGACCTTTGGCCTCTTCTTGAGATAGTCGTAAACCCCCTGCCTATCCCCCCTCTGTCTACCGCCATAGGATAGTGAAGCTCTTATGGCGAAATTCAACCCGTGTATCACCTGCGTGAACTCGCCAACAGGGTAAAGCATCACATCCCAACCCATCTGTATGTTCTCATCGTGCAGCTGCTTTATGATATCGAAGCTAGCCATTATCAACATCCCCTTATTTTGGCAAGACCTTATCACCTTAGCTAATGCTTTGGGATCGTTGGCCTTTCCGACGAAAACCATGCAACCTGGAATCGTATCGTCGACGAAAGCTATCCCCAACTGCCTCAATATCCGATCAGGAACGAAGCCGCAGTAAGAGGGCAGACCCTCCAGGTTAGGGGCCATGCTAGCAACGGGTTCGTTTTCCGGGTTGACGTAGCCGTACGGGTCGTCGTTATCTATGTACCTCAACGCCTCGACTATCTCAGCGGCCCACATTGTCGCCTCACCGGCAATGAGCGCGTTCTCGTAGTTGAGCTCATGATCTATCTTTGTTCTGGCCTTTCCCAAAAGGGCCGGGAGATCGCCCAACGTCTTTACAGGTCTGTCGTCCCAGGCGAAGAACGATGGGAGTTCATACCCGGTATCCGGGTAACTGATCTCCTTATCCGGGCCGTGTTTTCTTAAGGCCCTATTCAGCAGGACATCGGCGTAACCAGTTGCGGTTATGGCGCCGGTTATGGCCATCCTGAAAAGGTCTTTTTGACTTATCTTCGGTTTTTGCTTCATCTCTAACTTCTCCTCCTGGATACTAGCCATCTTTATCACCTCCATCTCCATCCGCTTCAAGTATCAGGGGCACCGATGTGCCGTTCCAATAANCNCCNGTATCGGGCTCAAGGCCGAGTCTCCACCTGCGATGATGGACGATATTAACCAACTTCTCGGCCGCAACATTTGGATNCTTCTCGAATATGAAGAATCCGCCGTAAACATCCCTTGCGGTGTTCTGAGCGACTTCCATCACGAGGGGCGAACCCTCTATATAAGGNATTATTCCCACATAAGTGGGCCAGCCAGTAGCTACCATCCATGTTCCTATTGCTACGGCCTTCTCGCTCATGTTTTCGGGNGCGCCCGCCACCACCGGTAAATCCTTTATGTCGACCCCCATCCGGTTTGCTATGGCGGTAGCAAGATCGTGTATCCTCGAGTTGTCGACGCAGGAACCCATGTGCCAGAATGGCGGCAAGATTTCTTCCAAGCCAGCTTTTTCCGACAGTTCTTTCAAGAACGATTTCAACCCCTCACCAGCGTACTTCTCCGTCCCTTCACTGGTCATCAGGCCAGATCTCGCATATGCCGCCCCGGAACAGCCCGTGGCCACCACCAATATGTCGTTCTTAACGGCCTCTTTCCCGACTATGAGGTGGTTCCGGTTTTCCGGGACCCTAACATTGTTACAACCCACGAATGCAGCTATTCCTTTTAACTTGCCGCTCTTTAATGCGTCGGCTATATAACCCCAGGGATCGTCCGGGGAAGCGGCCTTCAGCAGATCCTCGATCGCCTCAACGCTAAACCCAGCATATGTCGCCATTTCATGATCGGGGATATACACCTGGCTTGGATTTCTTTCCTTGTACGCCTCTATCGCTAGGCGCACTATCTCCTCGGCGCTGCGCTCCGCGGTTTCAGGGTTAAATTCGATGTGAACATCATTTGGCTGCCTGGCTATCCTACTTGTTGATATTACCTTGGTATGGTAACAAGAGCATGCCCAAAGAAGGCATTATGCACTGATAATCGATAACCATGGCATCCAAAGCGCCTGTAGTAATTGCCAACTCCTGAACTGAGAATGCCCCTGCCAGAGGTATGCCCTTCCTCATCAAAAGTTCAGCCCCAGTGCAACAGATGCCGACTATGTTTATTCCCTTGGCCCCAGCAGCTTTGGCCTCATCCTCCAGCTTCTCCGCCGTATCGACGATGACCTCGCTCAGGATCGGGTTGTGGCCATGCATTGCTAAGTTCACATAATCCTCTTTTATAACCCCCAAGTTGGCAGTGGTCTTCACCAGCTTTGGGGCCCCGAACATTATGTCCGATATGTCCGTGGATATGTGTTCCCCCGCTAGATCCGCGATTGAACACTTTATCCCATCGAAAATCAAGGGGACGGGACCGGCATCCACCCCTATATGGGTTCGGTGCATGGTCTCGGTGACGGTAGCATCTATATTATAAGGTAGAACATCGTTGAAGTCTAGTATATTCATTCTCTTTTTCGTCATTATGGTTTTTGTCCAGGTCAATACACCATCTTCATCCGTCCTTGAATAGTCTCCAAGGGCCTTTTCCACCACCTCTTTGGCTATATCCATTTCCTCCTTCCCATCGGTCTCCAGACCGATCCTCTCCGCGACCTTCTTCAGTTTATCCGGGCTCTTTATGGTGTAGGCAGGAGCTCTTCCCTCGGTAAACGCGTGAAAAGCGTGAGCTATGTGCCTGGCGTGATCCGAATGTGCGGAACACCCGCCCGCTATCATCCTGATCAGATTTCTAGAGGCTATGGTGTAATCGGTAGCCCCACATACGCCTCTCGAGGGCTCCTTTCCGAATGGGTTTATCCTGCATGGGCCATTATTACATATCCTGCAGCATAATCCCAGGTCGCCGAAGCCACACTGTGGTTGCATGTTCTCGTATCGTTCCCACATCGTGGTGCCTTTTTCCCCATTTTCGAAGGGTTTTTCGACCAGATCAAATGGAGCTGGCTCCACATCCCTAATGATCTTTTTCCTGTGCTCTCCGCTTATCTTATCCAGCATATCCAAAGAGGCTGGATCGACGGATCGCTCATCTTGAGTTTCTTCTGCCATGTTTATACCTCAATTACCTCTCAACTTCAACTTTCTTCAGATCTCTATAAGTCAAAGCGCCCACGGGGCAAGCCTCGACGCACGCGCAATCCTCATACTCCTCACAATTGTCACAGCTTATAACTACGCCCGTATCCTCATCCATGAAGATGGCGTTAAATGGGCATGCCTCAACGCAGGCGCCACAACCTATGCACTTCTCGTCATTCAGGAGCACGAGCTCACCTTCTCTGTATATCGCCCCCTCTTCACAAGCCTCCATGCACTTTGGCTTCTTGCAGTGTTGACACCTGATTATCTTGGGCTTTTCGCCCTTTATAATCACTCTAAGCCTCGGCTTTGGTTGAGGTATCTCAAAAAAGGCCTGATCCAACACCTTTGACTTGGAGTGCCTCACCGCGCACGCCAGTTCACAGCTTTCACAGGTCATACACAGATCTGAACTAAACGCTATTCGTTTCATCTTTCATCCCTAACCATGTATCCATATAAAACTTTTACTCATTTCGAGGAAACTTTTTCCGCTATAGCTTCCATGATCTCGGATAGATCCGCCTCTCCGATATCAGGAGCTCTCCCCACCAAATCCGCCTTTGCTATCGCCTCACTATAGGGGATGGTTCCGATAAAGGGTATGTTGACGCTTTGGATGAGCTCCTCCTCACCATCTACCCCTCTTGACTTGTTTAGAATCGCCCCCATCTCTCCGGGAAACAGCTCCGCTATCCTGTTCGCGACATCTATAGACTTCTTACCGGGCTCCAATACTACCAACAATAGATCAAAGCCTTCCGCTATATTCCTGCCAAAGTTCTCTAAACCAGCTTCCAGATCCACTATTACCGTCTCGTCCCTTAAGATCGCGTGTCTCATCAATCTCTTCAGTACCGCGCTCTCGGGACAGAAGCAGCCCGCTTCAGGAGACTTTATGGTGCCTAGAACGAAGAGCCCTACCCCTTCATGTTCCACCCCAAACTTATCCACCAGATCGTCTACCTTTGGATTGAGCTTGAAGAACCGCCCATAAGACGTACCGGGCCTCACTCCGGTCCTCTCCTCGATCAGGTCTGACATCTCGGCTAAGGGCTTTAACCCTTCGCTTATCTCTTTGGGCACACCGAGCGTCTGAGCCAGGTTCAAAGCGGGATCCGCATCTATGATCAGCACTTTTTCCCCTTTTTTTGCGAAGGTCTTTGCGAGCAACGCCGCTACTGTCGTCTTTCCCACCCCGCCCTTTCCAGATACGGCTATCTTCATCTGCTCTCCAGATCTATTCTGTTGTTTATGAGGTCTATCTTAATGGGTTTAAGGTGGGGGTCGTATACTCTGCTCTCTCCAAGGATGTCTCTTGCTACTATGGAGTTATCTGAAAACTCGACCAGCGCCACATCTTCAAAATCTTCCTTGCCATTAACGTATATCGTCGCCTCGCACATCTGGGGGGGTGAAGGGGCTATAGAGTTAAATGTTTTTTCCCGGCGAGAAAGGGCTTTAAGTGCTCGAGAGCGCAGGAAGTTGTAAACTCTGAGAGCCTTAGCAAACTTTAAAGTATCTAAACGCCCTAAAAAAATTGAGAAGGTTAGCGAATGGAGGTAGATAAGATGAAGGCGATAGATGATCATTACCACTACGAGCCGGACATGTTTCCATTGGAAAGGATGATTCGTGCAATGGACTCGAATGAGATAGAAAAGACCGCGCTCATCGCGAGAATGTGCGAGCCGTTTTATCTGGATACCGAATTTAAAAAAGAGGCGACTGGGGCTCTACGATTACTCCTTTCCCTACGAGAGCCTACCGGGAATATGCTTTATGAAGGTACCGTCGATTCCGAGGGGAATTTTGTGCTTGACCCTCTTACGGGAGAGACCTATAAGATATATGCCCAGCCCGATAACAGCGAGATCGCCGAGGTGATCGAGAGATATCCCGACCGCTTCTATGGGTGGATTTTCATAAATCCCGCTGGTCCTAAAGATCCGATGAAGGAGATAGAGAAATACATCTCGATTCCACAGATGATAGGCGTAAAGACCCATCCGTGGTGGCACCAGTACCCCATTGCAAAGCTGGACGAAGTGGCAAAATGGTGCGAAGAAAACGAATACCCAATTCAAGTGCATCTCGGGGTCAGGGAGATGGGCGATTACCGCCATCTCCCGGAAAAATTTCCCGACCTTAAAATTGTGTATCTGCACGCAGGTGTCCCATTTTTCAGTGAAGTCTGGGATTTTGCTGACGAGCATTCAAACGTTTTCTTCGATCTTTCAAGCCCCTATAATGATAATGCCATCGTAAAAGATGCGGTAAACACTCTCGGGGCTAAAAGATGCCTCTATGGAACCGATGGACCCTACGGATACCAAAATCAGGGAGAGGACTATGATTTCGGTTTGATAAAGGGGTGGATAGAGAATTTACCTATTTCTACAGAGGATAAGGAGAAAATATTAAAGAAGAATTTTGAGGGTTTGATAGGATAGGTCTTTAACACGGCACAAAAAGGGGAGATAAGGGTTAAATTGTCGTTTAAGAAAGACCCTCCAGAAAGGCTTCTACGCAGAGTGGGAACTCGGAACTATAACCCCCTTCCAGAACTGCGAAGGCGGGGAGGCCGAGATCCCTTATCGCCTCTCCGATCCTTTTAAAACTGCCTATTTCCAGGGAGAGAGAGGTTATCGGATCTCCCCTATAGATATCAAATCCCGCAGAGACTCCGACAATTTGGGGATCGAATTTCTTTACCTCCTCAAGAGCTTTTGCCAAAGTGCTCATGTACTCCTCCTCTCCAGTGCCGCTCCTGAGGGGATAGTTACGACAGTTCTCCTCCGATACATAACCCGTGCCAGGATAGATCCCGTACTGGTGGAGCGACACGTAAAGTACCCTGGAATCGCCCAGGAATATGTCTTGAGTACCATTCCCATGGTGGCAGTCGAAGTCGACTATCGCCGCCCTATCGAACTTCGCCATGGATTTTCTAATCGCTATAGCGATGTTGTTTAGATAACAGAAACCCCCCAAAAAGTTCCTGCCCACGTGGTGACCGGGGGGGCGCATTAAGGAAAAACTTCTCTCGTCAGCCGAATCAAGAGCGCTTAAAGCGCCACCGGCGGAGAGAAGAGCGTACTCGTATATCCCAGGAACGGGGGGAGAGTCCAGATCAAATATCGATGGGCTGTAGTTTTTTAATTTCTCGGCGAAGAGTTCCCCGTGCGCCAAAAGCACTTCGCTCTCATCACAGGGACATGGCTCATGGATCTCGTAGTTCTCCTTCAGGAGTTTGTAGGAGCGTTCAACCCTGATCGGAGATTCGGGATACGCATCATATTCCAGGCACTTCCTGGAACCAAAGATCCTGACCATGCTTAACTCTAAGGTAATGACCTTTAAAGATTTTTGCTCCCTGGCTCCTTCAAATCCTAATCAACTCGTATTTCATTTCGCCCAGACCTATCTTCTCGCCGTGATGGAGCTGTACTTCGGGATCGACAGCCTTTCTGAAGACGCCCCCATTCCCTCCTCGAACAGGTCCAACGAAGCCTTGTCCAGAGCTATGGGGTCCGTAGACGCCAAAATGCCTATATCCTTCGCTATCAAAGGTTGAGTATAAGGGACACAATCGCATAACCGGGTTATGTCCATAAGGAAGTTCAGATGGATCGCCATTTTGCCCTCCACCGCCCCAAGAGCATATTCAGCCATCCTCTTTTGAAACTCTTTTAGATCTCCCACCAGGGTGAGGTTGCTATCTGGACACGATCCTATGCAACCTCCGCACCCGGTGCACCTGGTTAGATCTAATTTGAGACGCTCGTCCACTATGGAGAGCGCGCCAAACCTGCAACTCTCCAAGCAATCGCCGCGGCCCGTACACCCCTCGCTGGGTTCCGGATGCAGGACGCTATGCATTTCTTCTTTACCTGCTGGGGGTGCGCACCCCATTCCCAGATTTTTTACGCACCCGCCAAAACCAGTTAGGGAATGACCCTTGAAGTGGCTTATGCTAACCAGCGAGTCGGAATGAAATATCGATGAGGCGATCTTAACCCTCTTGAAGATCTCACCGTCTATGCTTACTTTTATATAATCCTCGCCTTTTAACCCATCCGCTATGATTACTGGACACCCCATGGACACATGGGAAAAGCCGTGTTCCAGGGCTGTCTCCCTATGGTTTAGGGCATTCGTCCTTCTGCCGGTATAGAGGGTGGCAGTATCGGTAAGAAACGGATATGCATTTTGCTCTTTTAGCCGATCGATGATCCTCTTCACGAATGCGGGCTTGACCGCTCTTGTGTTCCCGTGCTCTCCAAAGTGTATTTTTACCGCTACCATACCACCGACGTGGGGTAGGGTAGACATGAGCCCGTCGATCGCTCTCAGATTCACTTCCTTTTCGCGCAAATCATGAAAATAGACTTTAGCCATATATCTTAGCTCAAATGAATGGAGCGATAAAACGTTTTTCCCTCCTCTTTCGAGCATTCTAACCCATTCAGCTGCGTGGAGTAAACCGTTACCGTTCAGCTACTTAATAGAAAGAGTCCACGAACTCGATGTATATAACGTGCTAGAGGCAATTTACTGCCAGAAGGAGTTAGTGCACGCGTTTCTCATATCCAGTCCACTCCTTCTCGCGCAGCACATATTTCATGACCTTTCCCGTGGATGTCTTGGGTATTCCACCGAACTCCACTTTTTTTGGGACTTTGAATCTAGCCAGCCTTTCCCTGCAAAATTTGATTATGTCCTCTTCCGTAAGACTCGCTCCCGGTTTTGGATCAACGAAAGCCTTAGGCACCTCCCCAAACTTTTCATCGGGCGCGGCGATTACCGCTGCCTCAAAAACATCGGGGTGTTGATATATCACGTTCTCTATTTCAACGGTGGATATGTTTTCCCCGCCGCTTATGATTACATCCTTCTTCCTATCCTTTATTTCCACATATCCGTCCGGGTGTACCACGGCCAGATCTCCGCTGTGGAACCAACCTCCCTTGAAGGCCCTATCCGTCCTTTCCTTTTCTTTATAGTAACCCATCATCACGTTGTTTCCCCTCATCACTATCTCCCCCAGCGTTCGGCCATCTCGTGGGATATCCTTCATGTTATCGTCTACCACCCTCATCTCCAACGTGGCGATATAGGGAACCCCCTGCCTTGCCTTTAAGCGGGCTCTCTCTTCCCTAGAGAGGGAATCCCACCCCGAATGCCATTCGCAGATGCTGTGCGGGCCATAAGTTTCCGTTAACCCATATACATGGACGATGTTGCCGCCCAGCGACTCGATCCTGTCTATGATCGTGGGTGATGGGGGAGCACCGGCGATGAAGCAGTTTACTCTACCAGGGAACTTCATTCCATTCTCGATCATGTGCTGAGAGATTATGAGGTAGACAGTGGGAGCGCCGCACATGTGGGTCCCCCCCTCTTTTTTTATCAGTTCCGCTATCCTGGGGGGGTCAATCCTTCTCAAACAGATGTGCTTACCTCCTATGGAGGTAACTCCCCAGGTGAAACACCAGCCGTTACAGTGGAACATGGGCAGGGTCCAGAGGTATACGGACTCGGAGTTCATCCCTCCCTCAAGCACTTCACCAATGGCGTTTAGAAAGGCACCTCTATGGTGATACATGACCCCTTTGGGCAAACCGGTGGTACCGCTTGTATAGTCGATCGCTATCGTATCATACTCATCCTCTACCGCAATTTCTAACTCTGATGGTGAGCTCTCAGAGAGGAATTCCTCGTACTCTTGTCCTTCCATCCTCTTTTCCTTTTCCGTATCAACGATGTTTATGAATGATTCAACTCTCAATTCTCCTCTGATCGAATCTATAGCGGGTACGAACTCGGTGTCGAGTAAGACCACTCTAGAATCGGAATGATTGATTATGTAGGAGATCTCCTTTGCCGATAGTCTGGTGTTTATGGCCACGAGGCTTGCCCCAATCCATGGAACCCCATAATGTGCCTCAAGCATCGGGGGCGTGTTAGGCGAGATAATGGCAACTTTGTCCCCTTTTTCGATACCGAGGTTTTTCAGTCCATTGGCCAGACACATCACTCGCTCATAGAATTGCGCGTATGTGTAACGCTTATCATCATAAATCACGGCCTCCCTTTCAGGGAAGACGTGAGCAGAGCGCTTGAGAAAGTATAAGGGAGTTAAGGGGGTGAAGAAGACGTCGCTGCCTTTCCTGGCACTTGTGTCGTTGATGAACTCCATTTTATTGCCTTTTATGAATTAAATGGTGTAGATCTCTTAAACGTTTCTTAATATCGCTGAAGTTGTTACCATGACAAGCGTTAGCTGGTGCGAATTATCCCAGAAGAGCGGTACCAAGGCTTAAATATCGGAACGGTATAATGGACATATTGGACTCAAAAAGGTAGTGAAATGGAAAGAATGTTAGCACCTGCAGTCTTTTTAACTATAATCATGTGCGATGTCACTGCAGAATGTCATTATATGGGCCCACCATCCATAGTTTCTGATTCTGATTAAAGCATGGGGGTTAAAAATGAAGAAATTGGCGATATGGGTAAGTATAGCGATACTAACAAGCGCTTTTGGATCGTGTATAGGGAAACCCGAAAATTCCGGGAAGATCGCCATAGACGAAAAGCACATAACCATCGCTGCGGTGGGCGACACCCTTATGCACAGAGGCGTGCATCTCTCGGCAGATAAACTCATAGACAGTTCTATCAGAGATCCTTATCTAAGAGTTGCCAGTGGATTTGAGGCTTTATTCGAAGAGGTTAAAAATCATATAACAAAGGCAAACATTGCCTTCGCAAACCTCGAAACCCCTCTCGCAGAGGGTCTTACAAGGGAAAGATACAACGATGAAAGTGGAAGGCCTCTATGTAAGGAAATGGAAGTCGACCCCGGAAAACTCTATGATGATAGGGCATATAGTATAACTCCAGGAAAGTACAGGTTTAATACCCATCCGGCATTTGCTCTGGCTCTAAAGAATATGGGATTCGATATAGTGAGCACCGCGAACAACCACGCCACATATAGGGCATCAAATGGAATTGATAAGACCATCGATGCCCTGAGGGAGGCAGATCTTGATTATGTCGGCACGCTCAAATACGATGAAATCGTAGATGAAGATAAAGATGGATATCCAGATAATATCCCATACGTTATAAAAGAAGCGAAGGGGATCAGAATAGCGTTCTTCGCCTGGACATCCCCCTTAAACGGTTTTGGCGGGCAATCAGCCGCTCCAGATAAATATCATCAGGTTTATTCCATAATTTCCAGTAGTTTAGATAGAGGCATTGATTCTGCCGTTTTTAATTATCTCATCGATATGCTATTTAATATTAATAAATTAAGTGAACTGGATCTGTGGAATTACGTCGAATGGATTAAAAAGGCAAAAGAGGATAAAAGCATAGATTTAATCGTGGTGTCAAGCCATTTTGGATTGGAGAATATAAACGAGCCTTCTCCATTTCAGAAGGATATAGCCCACATCTTATTTGAAGCCGGGGCGGACATAGTGCTGGGCGGGCACCCACATGTTATTCAGCCAATGGAGAGGTATATAACATCCGATGGACGGGAGACTTTCGTTATCTACTCCCTGGGAAATTTTATAGCAGAATGGGGTAAAGAGCCATCAATAAATCCGCTAACATCTGTTATCTTGTATATTGGTGTCTCCAAGACTCCCGATGGTACATTCGTTAAAGACGTTGATTATATCCCAATTTTTTCATACAAAAGGTCAGGAACAATAAAGGTTGTACCAGTAGACAAATATCCAGAATTATCGGAATGCAGGAATCTCATCGAAAAGGTCTTCTCTGGTGATAGAACTGCACGCCTTCAAATAACCATGAAATACTTCCTTGAAGACCCCTCCGATGTGTTCATGCATCAGGGCGACCTGTTCTGGGAGATCTACGCGATAGTACGAATACGGGGGCCACTGGCGTTCCGACCTATTTGCAATTTGGTGACAGTTGGCGGCTTTGGCGGCTTTGGCGGCTTTGTGACGGTTAAAACATACGCGATTGAGAGCCCAAGTTAAGTCAAATCGATAAAAATCGATGTATTTTGATACATCGTATCATCGCGCATCGTAAATTGCCCTTCGGAACTCGGGGGTTTCGGAACTACTGAAGTTCCTCTTGGAAGAGGGGGTAGCTCACCCTAACTCAAGAAAACAGAAGAGGAGATGGGTTAGATCTGAGAGAACACTCCCTATCAGCTGGGCACATAGACTGGCATGACACCAATGATGGGAAAGCCGTCTGTGCTATTGAGGGTGTCTCCAGGAAGATCTTTCATAGAAGTATCTCCCGCAAACCAATCGAGCCCTATCCATCAGGAATTTTACTTAACATTATCAAAGGTTTTAAGTGTGTTGGACACTAATATAAAAACGGACCATATATGGATGAAAAAAAGGCGCAGGAAGTGAAAATTAATGATAAAAAAGAAATTCGTGACTCTGGTCACTCTGATCTTCATAGCAAGCATCTTTCCCGTCTCTTTGATCGGAGCATCCGAGGGCGACGATTGGGCACTCACCATCGACGGCGAGAGCCTTGATCTCATTCCCGAGCTGGAGGAGTACTCCTGGATACTGGATAGGCCCCCTTATACTCCCCATGACAAGATAGCTCTGCGCAGGCTGGTCAAGAGCGGGGAAGAACCAATAGGGGTCATATTCATATTCCCCGGAACCTGGTCAAGTGGAGATCAGCTCATTTCAGACGATGTCTATTGTCAGTACTTAGAAGCGATCGACGCCGACGAAGAGGAGATTGAGAAATTAAGGAACATGGTGGCAGAACATTCGATATGCCACTACCTGGCCTTAAGGGGTTTCGATGTCTATTCCATTGATTATAGGACCCACTTCGTGCCCAACACCTATACACAGGACGACCTCAAGTTCATGAAGAATTGGGGCTGGGAGATGTACATGGAAGACGCTGAATTGTCGTTCGACAAGGCAAAAGAAATCTCCGGAGAGGATAAGCTGTTCCTGGGCGGAGAGAGCTTCGGCGGCATGCTCGCCATGAACTACGCCTCGAAGCACTGGGAAGAGGATCTAGATGGAATAGTCCTTCTCGACGGAGGCACGGGAGGAAAACCGAGTAGGACTTGCACAATGGGCATGTTACCGGTCCCGCTCCCTATCCCTATCGGCATCCCGTTTCTGGGGCTTATCCTGGAGACGATAGCGCACCTAGCGGGTATGTATGCGCTTGATATCTATGAGGAGCGCGACGATGCGGAGTCGCAGGCCTTTATAGCAGTTACATACGATAGATACTGGCCCATGCAAATATATCTCGAATACATGGCAGATGTCTTTAGACCCAGGTATAAATGGGATTGCGGGATATGGAACAGGGATTACTTCAATTACTACGCCAACTATAAAGAGATAGACGTTCCGTTGATAGCGTTTATCAGCGGGTTCGGCCTAGATTTTTGGGGAGAATACAACCCAGGTATCGCAAACCAGGACGTGACGGGCTACACCTACCCAGATTGGAGCCACCACGATATATACGGTGGCACCTACAACGATGAGATGGTAAATGAACCCACCTACCAGTGGCTGTTGGATCACTTATAAATGGATAAAATCCAATTAATTTTACTTTTTTATTTTTCTATTTATAATAAAATGCGGAGGTTGGGATTTGAACCCAAGGACCCCTACGGGACAGGGCCCTCGACCCTGCGCCTTTGACCAGACTTGGCTACCTCCGCTTGGGCAGATTATTAGCAAACGTGGTTGCCTCCTTCTCTACTACTTCCAAAGCCTTTCTCAATATTTCCTTAACATCCATGGATCCATCGCTCTCAAATTTAAAGATGAACGCCCTTGGATCATAATTCACCTTTATAGCCCCTTTTTCACAGGCCTCTTCGCATGATTTACACAGTGAACACTCCATCACATCCGTAACCATGAGCTTCTCATCTTTTATCTTAAGAATCTTTTCGGGGCAGGCCTCAATACATTCCCCGCAAAGGGTACACTCCCCCACCTCTATAACTGGATAGTTCTTATACGCCAGACCATTAACCGCCTGCCACTTAGCATGCTGCGCTCCTACTCCAAGTATGGCGGAACACTCCAAGATCACTCTCTGATCTTCTAGCAGCTCTACTATCGGTATGTCTGGGTCGGCTATTTTAGCATCTGTGCTCTGCATCTGAAGATCTTTCGAATAGACAGTACAGGGTCCCTCCTTCGTGAGCGTGAATATCGCAGTGCAATTGGGGCAACCTTCCTCATTGCACACGCATTCATCTCTAAAGACGAAAAGAGAGGTGTCAGCTTTGATAGGAAGCATACCCAGCCTATGAGCTAACATCTCGTCGAAAAGAGCTGATGAGTTCTCATATATGACGACGTCTTCCATCGCCAGCTTTGGAACCTTTATGAGGATCGCCCTCCTGAGGCCATTCGCAAATCCATAGGTGACGTCTTTCAACAGAAACTTCACCCTCAGCCCCCCGTCCTCAGATAACACCTCCAGATCTGCCAATTAAACCCTCCTGCCCCTCTTACCTCCTGGCCTGCTTCCACCATCGTGAGGTATAGGGGTTACGTCTTCAACCCCTTCTATCTTGAAGCCCGCTCTGGCCAAAGCCCTAACTGTAGCCTGAGCGCCGGGACCGGGGGCCTTGGATCTCATCCCGCCAGGTGCCCTGATCTTTATGTATATCGACTCTACGCCCGCCTCCCTCAACTGGTCCGCAATTACAGTCGAGGCCTGCATAGCTGCATATGGCGACGACTCATCCTTATCTCTCTTAACCACGGCCCCACCCGAGGATTTTGCGATAGTTTCTGCACCCGTGCTATCCGTGGCCGTTATTATCGTGTTGTTATAGGAGGAATACACATGAACAATAGCGCGCTTTTTCATTGCGCATCACTCTTCTCCTCTTCTCCTCCTTCAGCCTTTATCCCTCTAGCTACATGCCCCTCATCGTTTAATGGCGATCTATGAACGAACCCTATGGATCGCTCCTCACTCCTTTTCACCAGGTACCCAGGAGATCTAACTCTATTCCCGTTTATGGCGATGTGGCCATAAGCTATGAGCTGCCTAGCCTGTCTAACGGTATTAGCCAGGTCGGTTCTATATACAACGGTCTGAAGCCTCCTATCTAGAATTCTGTCCAGATCTATTGCCAGGACGTCATCCAGGGTAGCTTCCTCAGACAACATGCCGAGAGTGACCAACCTCGATATGAACTCCTCAGCCCCCCCGCTGCCTTTCGTGAGTAGCGCTCTCGCCTGGCCCTTTATTTCATTCAAAAAACGTTGCGCTTTCCAGATCTCCCTCTTGTTCTTGAGACCGTACCTTTTCGTATAACCTTTATCCTCGCTGATTCTAGCAACATCCATAGCTCTTCTCGGTCTCGAGAACTTCTTCTTGAGTCTTCTTGGATCCCCCACCTTATCCGCCCCTTCTTCTACTTACACCTACGGTTAGACCGGTCCTACCGGTAGTTCTAGTTCTCTGACCTCTGACCCTCTGCCCGGTCTCATGTCTTATCCCCTTATATGCTCTTATCTTCCTGAGATAATTCACATCATCCCTTTCTCTAGCCGCCAGATCGGAGCCATGCAGGTGAACGTTTTTTCCGGTATCCGGATCTCTTTGCCTGTTCATCAACCAGTGTGGCGCCCAACTCCCCAGGGATAGTAAGGTCTCCTCCAATTTGGCTATCTGCTCATCTTCGATAGACCCAATCCGTTCGGTTTTCCCCACCTTCGCGCGATCCGCTATAGCGGTGGCCAACCTATATCCTATCCCCCTTATTCCAGTCAAGGCATGAGCTACATCCTTAGAACCCTCTATATCCGTACCGGCGATCCTGACTATGTACCTGAACTCTGCCATTACCCGCATGATATGGTTGCTACTTAAATCTATTTCGGTCAACGTCGCTCAGGAGCATTCGAGCTAGTACGAGCATGAAGATTATTGGCCCTAAGATGATCAACCAGAACCACCATGTTAAGGACATATAACCGCTCAACATCGTTATAGGAATTAATCGCTGATTTTATATCTATCGCTGGGGGAAAGCTTAATTTAAGGCTCGTTCTATAACCGACAATGATCCAAAAAGCGCCTATTAAAAGAATTCTGAAAAGCTCAGGAGCTAAGAGGGTTTCCGCCGAGAGCGTGGAGGCTCTAGCCCAGCTAATAGAGGATAAAGGGGTTGAGATGGCTGCAAAGGGCTTGAAGTTCATGGAACATGGAAAAAGGAAGACCATGAAGAAGGATGACCTAGAGCTCACTCGGACTTAATAAATGGAAAAAATAAATGGAAAAAAATTGGATAAGGGTTGGCTACAGGCCTATCAGGAACTCTACGAGTTTACCTAAGATATCGCTGAATATGTCAGCACCCCGGTTAACCCCGATTGATAGTACGTCCCACAGTACGTCCCACACCTTGGTTAGAACGTTACCTATGGCTCCCGAGATCCAGTCAACTGTCCCCAAGCACCAGTCAGCTGCTCCAAACAGCAAATCCGATATTGGCATCCCATTGCACCTCCTTTCTTTTATATAGGGGGCGATAGGAGCAGGGGTTAATAAACTTTTTGTTAATCGTGCTGCGCCGGATAAGGGGTTTAAAGATTAGTTCCTGCTAATCTTTAAACCCCATAGTACACTAACCCTCACTCCCTAAAATTGAGTATGCATACTTTGTATAATAATAAAAAATAAATGAGGTGGGCTACCAGCCAAACAAGAGCTCAAGTAGCTTGTCNCACAAGTCGCTAGAGGATCCAGAGATCCGTTCAAACAGCCAGCCTGGTCCAAGTATGGGCATGTCCCNATAACCAGACAATGTTCCAACCATGCTGTCCCAGCACCAAGCTAGGAAGCCCATCGTGCTGCTCTGGAGCCAGGTCNTGGTANCCCCTGTGCCGTCCAGGAACCAATCGACNCATTCTAGTATCAAATCCGACAGTAGCATCCCATTGCACCTCCTTTCTTTTTTGTAAATAAGGATAGGAGCAGGGGTTAATAAACTTTTTTATCCATTTTTTGAGTTTTTCCCCTTTTAGGCCTGATCTTTCCCCTTTTAGGCCTGATCGAGACGATGCTTTTTGTGCCTTGAAGATGGATAACACTGATTTTTCTATCTTGAGAGAGCCCGGAATTAGTAAAAGGAAGCGCATCCACCTCACATCTCCAAATCGTTTCCCTTTTAACTGGCGCCCAGCACAAGAATCGATACCGTTTTATCCTCTTAGCACATGATCTAAAGAGAAGCCGGGATGGCTGAGCGGACTAAAGCGGTAGGCTCGAGACCTACTGGTGCACTCGCACCGCGGGGGTTCAAATCCCTCTCCCGGCGCTTCAATAGCCTTTTAAGCTTTTCATCTTTTTCGGGGACATGAGGGCCATAGCTGTCCATGGGGGAGCCTGGAGCATACCAGATGATCTTGTTGAGGGGCACAAAAAGGGATGCGACCTCCTCGAGGGGCGATCGCCCCAAGAAGCCGCCGAACTTCTGGTAAAAAAAGAAGGAGAAGGGGGTCTTTATCTATCTTATCCAACCCCCTTCTCCTTTCTAAACCTCATCCCCAAAGTTACATAATTTGTAATACAATAAAAAAAGAAGGAGAAGGAGGAACACTCATTTAATTTTTCAGCCAGGCCAACGCTCTCGTCCTGTTATCCATCGATCGTGTTGGAGTATCTCGTATAAAAACTAAGCGCCGAAGAAGCTACCTCGCGATCATAGCCCTCAACCAATCGCCCGCGTTTTCAGTGTGGTTTGCTATCTCCGCGATCAACTCTACAACCTTGAGCAAGTGGAATATGGTCAACGGGTCGGCGTCCAGCTTAAAGATGTCGCTCGTCAGCCGCCGCTCTATCGCGTCCGCCTCCCACTCCTTTCTGTGAGTCTCATAGATGGCCTCCTTCGCCTTTTTTCGTCTCTCCTCCCGGGCGGTTCTCCCCACCACACCCTTTACCTCCTGGACCGCGCGTTGATAGGCATCCACGCACTCTACGACCCTTTCCAGATGATCAAAAAAATCTTTTTTGATCTCATCGGGGATCTTCTGCCTTTTAAATCTCAACCAAACGCTGACATCTTCAGCGTAATCAAGAATGGCATCCTCCTCCCTCAAACAGGTTAGAAAATGTGATTTATCAACCACTAAACGCACGTTTCTCGGCAGATGCGCCCTAATGTTCGCCTTGATGTCATCCGCCTCATGCTCAACATCAGCTATCTTATCAGCTATTTTCTCAAATCTATCATAATCCTCCCTCCAATAAGCCTCCACCGCCTCTCTAAGCAGGATGATGCATTCCTCCACCTTCTCAGCATGGTTGAGCAACCCATCAAATGGGGATTTCCTTATGACGCCTGTAATGGGAATTCTGATATACTTCTCTTCATCGGGGGACATATGAGCTCATAGAGTCGACGATATAAAAGTTATCCCCTAGCCTATACACCTAATCTCACCAATCCAATAAAGACCGACATGGACACCACCGCTGCGGCCGGGANGGTCGCGAGCCACGAGTACACTATGGACTTGACCATGCCGAAGTTCACCGCATCGAACCCCCTTGCTAGGCCCACGCCGATCACGGATCCAACTATAGTATGGGTCGTGGAGACGGGCATCCCAAACGATGAGCACACCAGTATCGTCGTGGCGCACGCGATGTCCGCCGAGAATCCTCTACTGGGCTTTAACTCGGTGATCTTCTCCCCCAGGGTCATTATTACCCTGTACCCCCAGGTGCCCAATCCCACGACGATGCCTAAACCCCCAAAGACGAGTATCCAGACGGGTACCTCTTCCCCGATCGCCCCAATAATGGGTAAAATCGGCGCGATGGCGTTTGCCACGTCGTTTGTTCCAAAGGAGAAGGCCTGGTAGCACGATGACGCTATTACCAGATATCTAAACAATCCGCTTTCAAGTCTCTCCTCTGCCCCGGCCCCCTTTGATCTGATGAATCGCGCCACCAGCTTATATATAAGAAAAGCGAGTGCCATGCCCGCGATGGGGGACAACACCCAACTAATTACAATCTTTCCCAGCACTCCCCAGGAGATCTGGTCCAGCCTCAGTACGCCCATGACCGTGCATCCCAACCCGAAACCGAGCATCGCGCCAACCACAGAGTGGGAGGTCGATACTGGGAGACGGAAGAACGTGGCCAGGGTTATCCATAGACCGGCTGAAAAGAGAACTGCTAGACATCCCAAGATGACCAGATGAGCGTCTATAATCGATATGGGCACTATGCCCTTCGCAACCGTGGAGGTCACTCTCGATCCAAAGAAAGTAGCTCCCAAAAAATTGAGAATGCCGGCGATTATGATCACTTGCCTCAACGTTAAGGCCTTTGACCCGACCACATCCCCCATCGAATTGGCTAGATCGTTTGCCCCTATGTTCCAGGCCATATAAAAAGCGAGCACCAACCCTACCAAAACGAGCGCGGATACCGAGAGCTCACCTCCTGCCTCATCTCAGAGGTGTAAGGCAGAAGGGTTACTTATCGGTTTAGAATATAGTGATATATTTGGAATATACTTCTACATGCGGTATATTCGACATATACTTCTACATGCGGTATATTCGACATATACTTCTACATGCGGTATATTCGACATATACTTCTACATGCGGTATATACTCCACAACGGACTCTCCCCTGTGACCACATAGATCGTTCTTTCGGATATATTGCACGCGTGATCCGCCACTCTCTCTAGATACCTGCCTATCAGGATGTACCTCGCGCCAATGGAGACTTTTCTTAGATCCTCAGCCATGTATGTTAGCACCTCTCGGAATATTTCTTCGTATAGGGCGTCAACCTCTTCTTCGATCTCGAATACCTCTTTAGCTGAATCGACGTCTCTCTCGATGAAAGAATTTACCGCTATAGAGACCATCTGGGAAACGAGCTCAGTGAGCCTTTCCAACCCAACTAGCCTCTTAAAGTGATCCTCTTTCTCTTCGATCATGGTTTCCACCTGTCTCGCTATGTCCAACCCGTATCTTCCTATCCTGTCTAGATCAGTGGTTAGCTTGAGAGCGGAGGTGATAAGGCGTAGATCCCCCGCGACCGGTGCCTGTAAAGCTATGAGTTTGACGCAATCCTTATCGATCTCCTTGCTGAGCTCGTAAAGTTTGGCGTCGTTATTCTTTATCTTGGCAATGGGTTTTCCGTCAAGATTCTTTAATGCTTCGAAAGCCTTTTTTATGGAATCCACGGCGATCTCGCCCATCCTGAACAGCTCCCCGTCAACTCGATTTAGCTCTCCGTTAAATCTCTCCCTAACGGACATTTTACCTCCTAACCAAATCTCCCCGTGATATATCGCTCAGTCAACTCCTTCTCCGGATTTTCAAATATTACAGAGGTTTTCTGGTATTCTATCAGCTCGCCCATGTATAAGAAGGCTGTATAGTCGCTTACCCTCGCGGCCTGCTGCATGTTGTGAGTGACTACCACTATCGTGTAATCTTTTTTCAACTCCTGCATGAGCTCCTCTATCTTTAAGGTCGAGGCCGGGTCTAAAGCCGAGCAGGGCTCATCCATCAACAGAACTTCAGGTTCCACTGCCAACGCTCTTGCGATGCATAGCCTTTGCTGCTGACCGCCTGAGAGAGCTGCTCCAGATTTGTTGATGTCGTCTTTTACCTCATCCCAAAGACCTGCCATATTCAACACCTCCTCACCAATCCCCATAAGCTCATCTTTACCGATCTTTTTTCCGTCGCTTTTCCCCCTACCTCTAAGCTTGATGCCCGAAATAGCGTTATCCACGACGCTCATCGTCGGAAACGGGTTTGGAGTCTGAAAGACCATGCCGATCCTGGATCTCATTTCCACCGAGTCCTCCTTGTAGATATCTATACCGTCTAGGAACACCCCCCCCTCCATCCTTGCTCCGGGGGTTAGTTCGTGCATACGGTTCATGCACCTTATAAGTGTTGACTTACCACAACCGCTCGGACCGATTATCGCGGTTATCTTATTAGTCGCTACCTTAAAGTCAAACCCATTCAGCACCTGCTTCTGCCTGAACCATGCCTTTAGGTTTTTCACATGCATCTTCGCTTCGATGTCGTCCCCAGCACTCACTTCAGTAACCATAACTCCCTCCGGCGAATGCAGTTCGGCATTCACGTTTTCCTCTTGCGTGTAAACCTTAATACTCATACTTCCTCCTGGTGAGTATTCTCACCCCTATATTTATAGCTAAAATGATGATGATCAGGATCAACGCTGCGCTCCATCCAAGGGCAATTCTCTCCTTATCAGGGTATCTCAAAAATTCATAGACAACGTATGCAAGGGAGTTGACGCGACAATCCATTCCCATGAACTCCCACTGAGAATAGCCAGCCGTCATGATGAGTGGAGCTGTCTCGCCCATCACTCTAGCCGAAGATAGCAAGACGCCAGTAGCTATCGACCCTTTAGCCGTGTTGAGGGCTATCGCAGTGGTCCTCCATTTGGGCGCGCCTAAAGCCGTCGAGGCCTCTCTCAAAGAATTGGGTACGCTCTTCAACGCCTCTTCTGTGGATCTGATGACCACTGGGAGCATAAGAATGGATAAAGCCACTGAGCCCGCTAGACCGAAGGCCCTGGTCGTGGCCACTACGACCACATAACTGACTATGCCAGCGATTATAGAGGGAACTCCGGACATCACATCTGCTAAGAAACTCATAGCGCGTGCAAAAATGCCCCTGTATTCCGCTATATACACCCCCGACATGATCCCCACGGGAAGCGCGATAAGCCATGTAACGGCCAAAATAATAAACGTGCCAATTATCGCATTTCTGAAACCCAACGGGGGCAACTCGCCCAGAGCCTGCCAGTTTAACGCCACCAAGCCTTTAGAAATGACGGTTCCAATCACGTAAAAAAGAGGTACGATGGCTACAAGAAACGCCACGAGAGTTAGAGATTTCATTACTTTATCCTTAGCCCTGCGCGTTCTCAAGTTCATCCTCTCGCTGCTCCTTTCTCCATACGTCTTATCAAAAGCCTTGCCACCACGTTCACGAAAAGGGTGATCAGGAAGAGCGCTAGTCCAAGCTCCATCAGGGCAGATTTGTACAGAGGTGTGGAAACAGCTTCCCCCCAGTTGCCTGCGATTAGCGATGCCATTGTAGCACCAGGCTCGTTTAGAGGGACAATCCCCGGCGTATTTCCTATCACGAGGGTAATAGCCATGGTCTCGCCGATAGCCCTCCCAAACCCCAATATTACCCCTCCAAAAATCCCAGATCTAGCATAAGGGAGTACAGACCTGGTGATGGCTTCCCAATCAGTAGCCCCCAAGGCAAGCATACCCTCTTTCTGAGATTTTGGTACGGCCTTTATGGAATCTCTTGATATGGCGGCGATGATGGGTATGATCATTATAGCAAGCACTATACCGGCGGTTAAAATGGTGTAACCACCTTTTTCTAAGAAAGGGCAAAAAGAGACGAGGAGGGGAATCAGCACGAACATCCCCCAAAAACCTATTATTATGGATGGTATGGCAGCGATCAGTTCAACGAAAAGGGAGAGTATTGCTCCTATTTTTGGCGGGGAGAGATGGGCAAGAAAAATTGCTATCCCCAGGCTAATGGGGACGGCTATCGCAATCGCGATCGCAGATGTTGTTAAGGTCCCGTAGATCGCCGGAAGGGCTCCAAATATACCTCTAGAAGGACGCCATTTATCCCCCGCGAAGAAACTTATGCCATATTCTTTAAGTGTTGGGAGAGATCCATCTACAAGAGCCCATATTATCGTGGCCATAAAGATGAGGGAGACAAAGACAAAGGCTAAAGATATGGTGCGAAGCGGGTCTATCCTCCTACTTCTCATCTCGCCTCACTCTGTTCATCGTCTCTCCGCAACGGCTATCTACCCGGCGACGAGCTCATCGTTCATCAGACCCTCGTACACATTTTCGCCATTATAGGTTATGCTCTTTATCGCCTCCACGTTCTGACCTGTAACTTCCCGCGGCAGGGGAGCGTAGCCCTTACCAGCGGCTATATCCTGAGCTTTATCGTCCATTATGTATAGCAAGAATCTGACCAGAGCTTTGGCTTTATCCTCATTCATCCCTTTGATCGTGCTTAACTCCTTGTACACAAGGAGATAGGTAAATGTGACTATGGGGTACGCTCCCGCGACGTTTAGAATGTCAGTGCCTTCCCAGTTTCCATCGGCGGGTGGTAACATGACTCCAACAGCGGCAGCGCGGATGCTGCTGGTGTTGGCCTCCATGCCATAGATCGTCGCACGCGCCAGTTCATAGCTATCTGCGTATGCGAGTTCCACATAACCAATCGAGCCATCTTCGCTCTTTATGGCCTCCGCCACCCCCTGGTTCCCTTTATGACCGGTTCCCACATCATTCCCATTGGGGAGGAGGAATACGTCTGGAGATTTGTCCACGTCATTCCCAGGCCAGATAGCCGGTGCAACCTTGTGCATGAAGCTGGTAAAGACGAAAGTCGTACCGCTCCCACCGCTTCTGTGTCTCACCCTAATTTCCTTACCCGGAAGAGTAAGCTCGGGATTTAGATCACACATATTTCTATGGTTCCATCTTGTTATTTCGCCTTTAAAGATTTTAGCGATCACTGAACCATTTAAGTCAAGCGTTTTACCCTCGAGGCCATCTAATCTATAGACCACCACCACGCCCCCCATCGTTTCTGGCAAGTGAAAGACCTTCAATTTTCCGTCATTCGTAACGCTTTTACGCTCCGCATCATCAAGGGGTTTGTCGCTGCCTGCGAAGTCCACGTTTTTATCCGCTAGTTGGCTTATTCCCCATCCGCTCCCTTCAGCCTGATAGTTGACCTTTATTCCCGTCTCCTCATTGAACCCCACAATCCACTCCTCGATAAGGGGAAAAGGAAAGCTCGCACCCCCACCTTCTATGATTAATTTGCTTTCCCCAATGCAACCCATGAGAAATGCCCCGCTCAGCAGCATGGCGATCGCAAAAACTTTCAATTTCGTTTTTCCACCCATTATCAATTCCATCGCCCTCTATTCCAAAGGGGGGTTTTATCCCTTGACTATTTAGAATATTTTCTCTCTATAGCAATCGTTACGGTAAATAGTATATATGCCACAAAAGTGCGAAAGGCAACCGTGTCAGTGAGCTAAGAAAAGAAGGAGAAACTCCCACCTAATCTACCAGTTCCCCCCTCTCCCTTCTAACCCTCACCCCTGAAGTTACATAACTCGTAATACGGTAAAAAAGAAGGAGAAGGGGACGGCACGCGCTGAAAAAGCTAGGAATAGGGAGGCACGCCCTAGCCAATCTCCGCTCCTCCTCGCCCTCACCCTCTCTTCTTTCCATTCATTCTTATCCATTGATATCACCAATTACGCGTAGGGTCTTCAACTTTGGGTATTTAGAATATTTGCCCTCTATACGATCAATAGAGTAAATATCTTTATATAATCGCAATATCTTTATATAATCGTAAAATTCTCTACATTTCAACACAATTATATATCTAAACCCTATTACCTAATGAACTATGTACTCTAGAAGGGTTCAACTGACGGGGAGATCCACATATATAATATCTTTACCCAAAGCGTGGGTGGAGGATAGGCAAATAGCGAAGGGATCGGTGCTCTCCATGAGGCGATACGGGGACAGACTCCTAGTATCCCTAGAGGAGAGCAAGGGGGAGAAGACCAAAGAGGTCATTAACGTCGGAGACTTGGAGCTTGAGGATATACCCTTCAAGCTGATAAGCTCATACACCTCTGGAGCGGATTTCATCGAGGTCAGAGGCGAGAAGGGTATGCTGCCGAATGTCAAGTCCAAGGTTAAAGAAGCCATGGGCAAGCTGGTGGGATTGGAGATAGTGGAGGAAAGCTATTCCCATATTCTGCTACAAGACTTGGCTTCCAGGGAGGGCCTGTCCATAAAGAAAGGGCTCCACAGGTTATATTTGATGGTCAGGTCGAGTTATAAAGACATAGCCAGGGTCCTATTGGGGGGTACTGACCTAGCTAGAGATGTGATTGAGAGAGATGATGAGATCGATAAGCTTACCTTTCTGATCACCAAGAGGTATAACGAGCTACTGAGAAGCGGCACCGCAAAGGAAACGAGATCTGGGTTGGGATATTTGTTGGCAGCTAGAGCACTGGAGCGGATAGGAGACCATGGCACCCGGATGTGCGAAAACCTCCTGGCTCTAGAGGGGGAAAGAGCAGGATCGATGAGCTTAAAGTTTATTGAATCCTATATAGAGTCCTTCATCACGAAGCTCGATCTCGCGATGGATTCGATTATGAGGGGAAGTTTCGAGAAAGGAGTAGAGGCTATCAAAATGGAGATCCAAGTTCCAGTTACGAGTAAAGATGTGAGACTCGCCTATATAATGGAATCGCTAAATAGAGCTGTCTCCTACGCATCAAACATCGCAGAAGCCTCCATTGACTTCGTGGTGGAACACGATCTGACCCCATTTCACGGCGAAGATTAGGATCCATGACTCTCAACGAAAATTCAATCCACACTTATAATATCTCTTATGAAGGTTTTAAGAGACATCTGTAATGGTTCTTAAAGAGTTAAGGGAAAAAAACCTTAGAAAATAGCCGGAAGGAGCTACCGCACTAAGATCGAGCCGAGTAAAAAATGGTTTCCCCCTCTTCCTTCGATTTTATTAACCCCTTATTCTCCAGGATCTCCAAGTGCCCCGTAACCTCGAATATCGATAGGGGTATCTCAGAAACAGGCAGGCTTCCAAAGAGCTCAGTGGATATCTGGTATATCGTCATCGTTCTTTTTCTTTTAATGATCTCCAATATTTCTCCCTCTCTGTCCTCGTGATGGTCTAAAATGTCCCTGATGCGACCCTTTATCCCTTCACCTTTCAGATACTCTCCATGTCCCGGTAACACCAGATCGAGATCATACTCCAAAAGTCTATTTAGAGTAGATTTGTAGCGCTTCAGCCCCTGGTTACCCTTAATTTGCCATGAGAAGAGGGCGTTCGGCGTAATGTCCTTTAGAAGGGTATCTCCTGATATCAAACATTTAGAATTGGCGTTATAAAGCGAGATCGATCCTGGAGAGTGGCCCGGGCAATGAATGACTATGAAATCAGTGCCGCTTGAACCCCTCAAATGATCTCCATCATGAAGCCTGGTATCGATCTTAATTGAGTGGGTGGGTTGAGGCATCTTGCCGTAATATCTGGCTATAAGGTCCACCATCGATCTATCGAGTCCTATCAAGTAACACATTTGCGAGATGTCTTCAACCCCTATCCGATTCTCAAAGATGCCGATGTCATCCCCATGAAGGGAAATCGAAGCTCCGGATCTCTCTTTGATGAAAGGTGCTAGACCGCTGTGATCTAGATGCGCATGAGTAAGCACCACTCTCTCGATGTCGTTGACATCATACCCCCACTTGGAGAGCGCGAACATCAGACTATTCTTGGCCTCATCCGTTAGAGGGCCCGTGTCTATCAGGGTTAACGGCTTTTCATCCCATAGGTAGACGTTCACATCGCCAACTCGAAAGGGGGTTGGAACTGTTATCCTATGTAAGGGGAGGGGTATCTCCATCGGCCCTTTCATCAGATACCCGTGGAAATAGTTTTGCATCCCGTGCGGCTCATGAAGCTTCGAAGCTCAGGATGTTTTCTACTATCCTGAAACATCTGTGCTGATATCAGGAGGGTATAGTCGGCTTATGCATTAACGGATGGGTTATATGGATTATATCACACCATCGCTCTCCAGTCTCTCCAACCCCTTTTTATCATACCCCATCTTTCTCAATATCTCGCTCGTGTGCTCTCCCAGCGCCGGAGGAGGCGATCTGATCTCCGCAGGCGTGTTGGAGAACTTGATCGGGAAGGAGATCTGCTTTATCCTTCCCTCCACCGGGTGATCCACTTCCGCGAACATCTCTCGATGTATCAGGTGAGGGTCCCCTAAAACCTCCTCTATGGAATAGACAGGAGCTATACACACATCTTTGTCCTTCATCTGGTTTACCCATTCATCCCTGGTCTTTCCTAGCATTACCTCCCTGAGCTCTTTCGCTACCCTCTCCTTTTCTTTTCCTTTCGATGAATGGTGCTCAATTAGGTCGGGCCTCCCTACCCCCTCGCAGAAGTTCTCCCAAAATCTTTCCTCTATGTTGCCCAAGGAGACGTATTTGCCATCTCTTGTCTCATAGATGTTGTAATAGGGCTCCTTCCCTGTCAAGTCCATCATCTCCTTACCACCGGCGAGGTGCATTGCGAGATTGATGACGTTCTGCGATAGTGCCACATCGGTCATAGATATATCTATGAATTGCCCCTCCCCGCTCTTTTCGCGCGCTATCAGTGCGGCTAAAATCGCAAGAGCCGAGAATGCCCCTACCGACATATCCGCGATCGGAATTCCGGGAATCACCGGAGCACCGGTATGACGACCAGTTACTCCCAATATGCCGGCTATGCTGATGTAGTTTATATCATGACCAGGTCTATCTTTGTAGGGTCCACTCTGACCATAACCAGTCGCTGAACAGTAGATAAGTTTTGGATTGACCTCTTTTAATTCTTTATAGCCAAGGCCCATTCGGCTCATCACTCCCGGCCTGTAGCTCTCGAACAGCACATCATTATCCCTCACCAGCTTTCTTAAAATATCCTGGCCTTCCTTCTTCTTCAAATTCAGGGTCATGCTTTTTTTATTGCGATTTAGAAGAAGAAAGGCGGCGTTCTCCTCCCTCATTTTGGGGGGCAGCCATCGCATGTAGTCCCCTCTCCCAGGCTCCTCTATTTTAAGCACCTCCGCGCCCATGTCCGCCAGCAACAAAGTACAATATTCAAAAGGCATCAGGCGGGATAGATCAAGAATTTTTATTCCTTCCAACGCATTCACTCTTTCACCTTTTTAAACATAAAAGAGCATTTGTTTATATTTAATCCTTGAGGATTTCGAGACCGGACCATGCCGATTCCTGGAAGAGAGGGGCAAAAAGAGCTGTATCGATGGCAACTTTGATGCCTCTCCCATTGAGAGCTATCGCAAATCCGGTACTTTTCATACTACAATGTAGTGGTCTTCTGAGCCGTCGATAGCCTGGGAGGGGTTCATGTCACCTTTGCTGGTTGGGTCTGTTATTAACAGTCTATCCTAGACTGAAAATTTTTTAGGCCCTTGCCTTTTACCATAGGGAAATGAGAACTAAGATGTTAAATCCCATGACGTTCTTGGATGGATCCCATGACGTTCTTGGATGGTGCGCCCATAGACAACAATGGAGAGCACAAGAGGGAGGACGGGTGATACCCATGAGGATAGAGGTGATTCTAGACGGTTATATCGTAAGGTCCCCAAGGTCAATAATCCCCAAGGCAGTTAGCTCCACGGTTACTCTTGTCGAGGGCAGGTGCCTCATAGACACGGGCTCCAGAGCCGTGAGAGAAGAGCTGCGAGAAAAACTCAAGGGGCGCAAGATAGACTTTATTCTGCACACCCACAACCACCCGGACCACTACGGTAATGATAAGCTTTTTCCTCACGCAGAGGTGGTAAATCCGATGGAGGGCACTTTCCGACTGGGCGATGCTGAAATGGGGGTACTATCAACTCCAGGGCATACTCCAGACTCGGTATCCATTTTCATGGAGGGCGATGATGGGCTCGTTTATGTGGCAGCGGGCGATGCCATACCAACCGAGGATAACTTCGTAAAATGGGTTCCGCCGGCTATAAACTACGATCGAGAAGAAGCGCTGCGCTCAATGGAGAAGATAGTAGAAAGGGCAGACATCATTATTCCAGGACATGGCAAGCCATTTAGAAATACGAAGCGAGAGCGATACTCAGGCAGGGTAAGGAGCTGATGGTCTCTATCTGCACCATCGGCCCTCATCTCGAGCGAAGAGTGGCAAACTATTCAGCTCGGGGCGACGCCAAGCATCTCCAATTAATTAGATAATTTTTCACCCTTCATAAAATTGGAATTTTGAGAAGGAAAAAATTCATATCTCCAGTTCCCTCCGATACTCCATCATCTTGATCATTATGTCGAGGAAATTTGGTAACTCTGTGCCCGGCGGTTCGCCTCTGAACTCGCTGTAGGCACGCTCTATGTTGCCCACGATCCTCTCCCTCTCGTTCCACCTTTTATACACGCCGAGATCTATGGTTCTAACGGCATCATATGCTTTTATCCCGTCTTCAAACTTTTTATGCGCCTCTTCCTGGACGAATGCTAAATATCCTCGAGCCTTACATAACGCCTCCCTTTTGGATAGTGGCCCATGGCCCGGCACGTAAACCCTCACATCTAAATCGGCCAGGCGATCGAGTGCCGAGACATAACCGGAGATCGACCCCATTAGTGCGAAAGGCGTGCAGGGCTCCGAGAAGAGGAGATCCCCGCAAAATATTACTCTCTCTTCTGGCAGGTAGACGAAAACATCGCTAACGGTATGGGCCGGTCCAGCATAGATGAGTTTTATTTCTCTCTCGCTGCCATCCATTTCCTGGTATATGGTCAGCTCCTTCTCGAAGGTGATGTCCTGCAGGGTGACCTTGGCGCCGGTAACGTCCAACCCCGGAAATATCTCTAGATATAAACTAGGATCCATGTTCATCTCCTTTACCGTCTCCTCTCTACATCTTGTATGACAGATCGTCTTCGCCGGGAAAAGATAGTTAGTCCACGTGTGGTCCGTGTGATGATGCGTGTTAATTAGATAGCTTAATGGCTTATCAGTTATCTTTTTGATCTCAGAGATGAATCTTTTTGCCATTTTAGCGTTTGCTAGAGAATCCACCACGATGGCATCCTTCTTACCTACGATCAAACCGGCATTATTTATGAACCATCCACCCGTCTGGACATAAGCATATACGCCGGGAGCTACCTTTATCATCCCGGTTTTCCATTTAGAAACACGGGGATTCATGTGTCTCCTCAGTATTCACTTCTTCTTTATACTCAATATCTCCCTAGCCTCGTCGGGTGTTGCAATCTCCCTTCCGAGATCCTCTGCTATTCTCGCTATTTTAGCCACCAGCTCCGCGTTGCTTCTTGCTAACACGCCATGCTTCAGGTATATGTTGTCCTCCATTCCGACTCTCACGTGTCCCCCCAGGATTATCGCGAGGGCGCCCATCTCCATCTGGGATCTCCCCGGAGCACAGACAGACCAGGTGTACTCTTTTGGAAGTCTGGTAACGCAGTAGGTCAGCACCTCTGGCCTGGGGGACATGCAGGAATACCCACCAAACATGACGAGCTGGAAGTGAAGGGGCTCCTTCAATATCTCCTCCTTTACGAACCTCAACGCCGTGTTGATCTGACCCGTATCGTAGCACTCAAGCTCCGGTTTCACCCCGTTATCGTACATGTAGCCCGCCCATCTCTCTATGGTCACAAGATTATTCGAGAACACATAATCCCTGATATCCATGCCACCCACGTTGGGTTGCCAGATGTTTACCGATCCCATGTTTAATGAGTCCATCTCCTGTCCAAAGGTTATCCTTTCTTTCATCCATTTATCCACCTCTTCATCTGTGGCCCACCTTCCTCCGCCGGTCGTCAGATTGATGATTATATCCGAGGCTTCGCTCCCTTTTATTTTTTCGACGTATTCCCTAAGTATCGGATTTGGATCCTGTGCAGGAAGTCCATATTCTGGATCCTTTGCGTGCAGATGGACGATCGCGGCACCGGCCTCCCTGCACTTCACCACTTCGCTAACGACCTCGTCTGTGGTGCAGGGCACATATTCCGTCATCATCTTGTTAACAAATTCTCCACCGGTCAGCGCGGCCGTTATGATAACTTTTTCCATACAGATGCCTCTCCAAATCTTACCATTTTTTAATAGTCTTTATTTTTTAATAGTCTTTATTTTTTAATAGTCTTTGATACATCATATCCCATTTAAGGCTTGCTGCGATAGCTCCTGGCTCTAATGACCGGGATTTTCTAATCCTCCCCCTTAAGTTCACATAATTCGTAATACAGTGAAGCTCCCCGCTGCAAGTAGCGGAGTATCTCAAAAGTCTAGCAGTTTCATTTTGGTGCATTATCTTTTTCTTCTGGTGTACCATGCTCTTCTATACTTGTGAACACAATGGTTCGCTCTCCTCATCAAAAAGAAAAGATTTAGTAGCTCCACGCATGGGGTATCCCAAGTATCCTGCTATTTTCCCTTCACTTTTTCCGGCTCATTATCTACACGCGAGATAAAAGGCAAACCGCCAGCTCTTCATATCAAATAGGAAAATATTTAAAGGGAGAAATCATTGTCTATTTGAAAATGGAGGATTTCGATGGGATGGCTCCAGAGGTTGAAGAGGGGTTCATTTGGGAAGTTCCTTAGATTAGTTTTTGGTAGGAATCACGCTAGGATAGGTATTTATGGGCCTCCTAACTCAGGAAAGACTACTCTAGCCAATAAGATCGTGAAGGACTGGGCTGGGGACATAGTAGGAACGGTCTCTGGCATCCCTCATGAAACCAGGAGGGTGAAACTCAAGAGAGATCTTACAGTTAGGGGGGATGGCGGGGTTTTGGACATCGACATAGTGGATACGCCAGGGATAGCCACCAAAATAGATTTTCGCGACTTTGTCGAGGGTTATGGCATCGATGAGGAGGACAGCAAAAAGCGGGCAAAAGAGGCCACGGAAGGGGTCATAGAGGCTATAAGGTGGTTGGACGACATGGACGGCGTGATCCTGGTCGTGGACTCGACCCAAGATCCCTTTACCCAGGTAAACATAACGATTCTAGGAAATCTGGAAGCCAGGAAATTGCCATTGCTTATAGCGGCTAACAAAGTGGATCTGAAGGAGGCTGCCCCCTCCCTGATAAGGGAATCGTTCCCTCAGCACAAGGTAGTGCCCTTAAGCGCCCTTACTGGCTATAACGTCGAGAGCTTTTATGATAATCTTATAGACGTATTTAGGTGATTATGTGGAAAAGATTAGCATCAGTTTGATATCGCAAAGGAAACTGAACGACCTCACCACTCACGAGAAGATAAACCTGATACTGGAGGGGGTAAAAGAAGGTAAGGTGATTATCCTGGAGAAGGGGCTAACCCCAACGGAAGAAACCGAGCTGATAGAGAGTACGATGGCTAAGGTGGATAATGAAACTTTCATGGGGATAGAGATGGATACCTACAACGTACCAGAGGATAATAGCTGGCTTAGCAAACTCTGGAAAAGGAGATGGCTCAATAAGGGGAGATGGACTGTCATAGGGCCAGCGAACAGAGTGAGGATGCTTAAGAAGGATCCTGGCGTATTCGAAGCCATTATCACGTTAGAGGGCGGAGCCTGATGCATCAGTGTCTACAATGCGGAGAGGTCTTCGAACATAGTTCCAAGTCGTTGCTGAAAGGGTGCCCTAAGTGTGGTGGCACCAAATTCTTCTATACTAAGGAGCCCCTCGGAGAAGAGGAGAGAAGCAGTATATTGGAAGAGGCAAACAGGGATCTAAGCGGGTTTGTCGAGGGAGTGATAAGAGGAGGGGGGTTCTTTTCAGAAGATAAAAAAGCTTCATTTGTCGTTAATGATCTGGGGTCGAACAAGGGGAAGTTTATAGAGCTGGTGGGGTACGGGTATGAAGATATAGAGGAAGAGGCGAAAAAGAGCAGAATAGAGGTGGTAGGTGAGGGTATAGAAGAGAAAGTCCAAGCTAGCACAAAAATTGAAAGAGAGATAGAAAAAAGTTATAGAAAAGAAGCGAAAAGAGAAACCTCGAAAGAGGATGAAAAATCGACTGATCTTCCACCTGGCATTATAGATGTTGTGGGAAGCGGGATCTATCGTATCGACGTCGATTCCCTAATGCGGGAGAGAGCGATAGTGATAAAGAGAAAAGAGTCCTACTTCATACATCTCCCCTCAGCTTTTGAAGTGTTGAAAAGAGATTAGTCTTCTTCCTCTAATGCCTCTTCCAGCTCCTTCTCGACCTCTTCTAATATCGCTTCCATGAGCTCCTTCTCCATCTCTTCCCTCATTTTGTCTTCTGCGTCTTCAATTTCTTCCCGTTCGTCCCAGGGTTCCCATTCGTCCCAGGGTTCCCATTCGTCCCAGGGTTCCCATTCGTCCCGGAGGTCGGCATCCCCCTCTATCTCTTCCCCCCTTTTGTCTTCTGCATCTTCCTGATCTTCTTCGGCTTCTTCCCCCTCACACCCCAATTCCTTAAGCATCATCAAAGACCCTTCGACGAATCCGCGCTCGAAAGACTGCATCGTTTCTCTATCGCATCCAGTTAATGCGACCAGGTGAAGTGATGTTGTGTTGCTACCTGGATATAAGTAGTTAATAGCAAAGATGGTTGTGATGTTCAAAATCTCATCTTCAACGACCAGTGAGGTAACATTTTCACTGTCAATAAAGATTAACCCACGCCAAATGGTAGTTAGTTTACTCTCGTTCATCGGGTTCACGGGCCCTACTTCTACCATTCCATTCTCGTTCACTTCGTACCCAAGCCCCGGGAAAACCTCAGTTACATCTGCACTTCCTGGGCGTGTCTTGTTCCATATCTCGCTAGCTCGATCACAGCTTTCGATATTCTCAGGGGCCCATCCCTCAATTTGATTCCATCCAACGATGTTCCCCTCTCCCCCCAGTACGCAACCGTAAATAAGGGATGTCCATGTAAGTATGGAGGCTATTACAAAGACCCCCCACAACTCCTTCTCCATACATTAGAATATATCACTAACTTTTTATAAACTTTTCTATAAGTTCCTCGCTCTTCCCCAGGTAGGTTAGAGGATTCAGGAGATCATCCAATTCCTCCCTGCTCATGTAACCCAATAAGGGATCAAAGTTACCGCTCGAAATGCAATCCTTAACTAGTCCGTATGCATCCTGCCTCCCCAGTTCTTTTCCCACCAGAAACAAGGCTATGCGCTCACCCATTATCCCTTTGGCTCCGAGGAGATTGGCCCTCATTCTCTCTTCGTTGACTGCCAGATTGTTAAGCACGTGGGCCATCCTGTTTATTATGTGATCGGCCAGTATGAAGGCATGGGGGATTATGAATCGTTCAGCGCTTGAATTGGTGAGATCCCTCTCGTGCCACAGGACCATGTCCTCAAGAGCTACGTTTAGATTGGATCTTACTACCCTTGCCAGACCACACACTTGCTCACATGTCACTGGGTTTTTTTTCTGGACCATCGTTGAACTCCCCACCTGCCCTTTTCTGAATTTTTCAGAGACCTCCCCTATCTCGTTTCTCTGTAAATTCCTTATCTCCGTAGCAAGCTTCTCCAGAGAGGTGGCTATAATGGAAAGGATGTAGATGAGCTCGGCATATCTATCCCTTCCAACTATCTGGGTGGAAAACAGCTCTTCCCTTATGCCCAACTTGCCCATCACCAGCTTCTTGAGTTCAAGACTTCTATCGCCGAAGGACGCCCCAGTGCCCACAGCGCCCGACATCTTTCCAACTGTGATCCTATCCCTGCCCTCCCTGAGCCTCTCCAGATGCCTCTGCATCTCGGATCCGAACACCGCCATTTTGAGACCAAAAGTGATGGGCAAGGCGTGTTGACCATGGGTTCTCCCTATCATCACGGTAGATTTGTGCTTCCCGGCCAGCTTTTTTATCTCTGATATAAGGCCCTCCAACCCCAGTTCTATTAACCCCAAGGCTTCTTTTATCTGTAAAGCGGTAGCGGAGTCTATTATGTCGTTTGAAGTGGCGCCTAAGTGCACGTATCTCCATCCCACATCTCCGACCTCTTTGCAACACTCGCTCAGCGTCTGAACTATGGCCATCACATCGTGCCCCGTGGTCTTCTCCACTTCTTTTATCCTCTGTAATTTGACTCTCTTAGCCCCTTTCGCTATTTCCTCTGAGGCCCCTTTCGGGATCACCCCAAGCTCACCCTGCGCTTCTGCAAGGGCCCCCTCCACTCTTAGCATAAGCTTCAATTTTTGGTCTTCAGAAAAGATCTCCTTCATCTCGTTACTTCCGTATCTGTAGTCAAGCGGACAAACTCTATCGTTTAACATTAATTCACGCAAAGGGGATAACCTTTTTACCTTTTTACCATTGACTAGGAAGTGAAAGAGTTAGAAACGGCAAAGGAACTGCTGCACCTCCTCTCAAAATCCGTTGGTCAGGTGGAAGAGGGGGTAATCCTTCTTTCGGGGTTAGATAGCACTATATTGGCATATCTGATCCCGAATTCAAAACTTTACACATTTGGTTTGAGTGGATCCCGAGATATAAAAACGGCAAAAACCAGAAGGGTAGGGGAAAGGAAAGTGAACTCGATCTTGCTCTCGGATGAGGACCTGATAAGGGGACTGAAAGAGCTCAATCGTTACGATCTCTCCCTCGTTGAAGTATCGTTCATTCTACCTTTCGCTATCATAGGGGAGAAGATAGGGGAAGAAAAACTCATAAGCGGACACGGGGCCGATGAGCTCTTCGGGGGCTACTCAAAATATTTCGATGAGATAAAAGCAAAGTCCAGAGAAAGCGTCGAGGTGATGATGGGCAAAGACCTCGAGCTTTTAAAAGAAAAACACCTGCCCATCGTGAGGGAATTACTCAACAAAAATGGAAAGAAACTATTCACCCCATATCTGAGCGATGAAATCGTGGATCTGGCTAGTAAAATCCCGATCGCACTGAGGTTGACGGAGAAAAAATATATTCTCAAAAGGGCCGCTGCACTTTTAATGCCCGACGCCTCGATGGAGAAGAAGGCTCTCCAGTACAGCTCAGGCGTGATGAAGTGGTTAAAAAAAGAAGGAGAAACCCCCACTTAATCTACCAGTTCCCCCCTCTCCCTTCTAACCCTTACCCCCTTAAAATTGAGCTTACATACTTTGCATAACGATAAAAAAAGAGGGTGGCTAGCTCCAAGGGCTAGCCCCCTCGCCCCCTCGTTCTCTCTCTCTTTCTATATTGCTATTACTGTTAGTCATACTTAATACTTTCTACAGGTAAGCTTTTAAATGTGAAGGATATGCTTGACATCCTCTCTTACTCTTCTTGCACATAATCGCAATCCTCCTATATAACTCCCACGAAGAATCTCTCAGCGGGGATGAAGGTTATCCTC
>JGI24023J19991_10000302_pt1 | contig 38621 bp, 33 predicted proteins | sample Cruoilmetagenom1_FD_19991 | JGI IMG/M metagenome (IMG submission 19991)
TACCTGCAAATCAATTTTTTGAAGAAGAACCTCCAGTTTTAAAAGTTTTTCAGGATAGTTCGGGAGATTACTGGTTCATTTTAGATAAAAATGGTGTTTTGCGATATTCTCCGGTTGATAATCACTTTTACAGGTATGGAGAGTCTCCCGGGACGGAGGGTGATCTTTCAGATTATGATATTCGCTTAATTCGCTTAATATATGAAGACAGGAAAAANACTCTCTGGTTCGGAACAATAAATGGTGGTTTNAANCGTTATGATNGGGNAAATGACAATTTTGTAAGTTATCCCTTCAATCAGAATAATTCTTCGGGAACCAGTCATAGGAATATTTGGAATATCTATGAAGATACTCATGGTAATTTCTGGATTGCTACTACTTCCGGTTTAAATCTGATGAACAGGNAAAATGAAACTTTTCAGNACTATTATNCCGGNGATAATCCGGAAAGTCTGAGTGAAGACTGGATAGTTTCTATATGTGAAGATAAAGGTGGAAATATCTGGTTCGGTGCCGGCTATAACGGATTAAATATGTTTAATCCTAAAACTCTGGATTTTGAGCACCTTGAACCGGGTTTATTTGTCTGGTCTGTTTACGAAGATAAAGATCAGATTTTATGGATAGGCACTGAAAAGGAGGGTTTGCACCGGAGGAATTTGGCTACGGGCGAAAAAACTGTTTTTTATCATGATCCCGGTGACGACTCTACTATAAGTAATAATAATATTTATCACATATTTGAAGATTCACAAAATAATATTTGGGTTGGAACAGCATTTGGCCTGAATAAATTTGACCGCAATACAGGACAGTTTACCCGTTACTATTATGATAAATCAGACGACACAAGTATACCTGACCAAAANATATTGATTATAGATGAGGATTCCTATGGTACGGTTTGGATTGGTACAGGTAATGGTCTTGCCAAATATAATAGGGATCTGGACAACTTTAGCTCTTATTTTCATGACCCTGAAGATGAAACATCTTTGAGTTCCAATACGATTTATTCGATCTTAGATGATAGTAATGGCAATCTATGGGTTGGGACCTGGGAAGGTTTAAACAGGAGGGATTATGGTTCAAAATCATTTATACAATATAAATCCCAAAAAAGTGGTGGACCCTTGATAGGTGACATTGTATTAGATATATATGAAGGCAGTGATGGGAGTATCTATGTATCGGCTGGGGGATTTCACAAATGGATACCTGAAGCAGATACTTTTATTTCCATATCAAAAGAAGATGGGCTGACCGATAATTCCTGCAGTCAGATCTTTGAAGATAATTCCGGGAATTTATGGGTTTCAACTTTTATGGGTATTGTGAAGGTCTCACCGGATCTTGTTGTATTGGAAACTTATACTTATAAAGACGGACTGCAGGAGAACGATTTTAATAGTGCTGCAGGGTGGAAGAATGAAGAAGGTTACATTTATTTTGCCGGATGGAACGGTATCACCCGGTTTCTTCCTGAAAATATCACACCTTCAACATATACTCCTCAAGTAGTTCTTACCTCTCTACGAATATTTGATAAAGAGGTATTAAGCGGTCCCTGGATTTCCACAAGGCAGAGTATAGATGTTGCATGGGATGAAAATTTCTTTTCATTTGAATTTGCAGCTTTCGATTACCGAGATTCCAGGGCAATTGAATATGCCTATAAACTCGAAGGCTATGATGAAGAATGGAAATACCCCGGTAAAAGAAACTACGCAGGTTACACCAATATCCCCGGTGGTAAATACACATTCCTTGTGAAAGCCACTAACTCTGATGGTGTATGGACAACTGAAGAAAACTATGCCAGCCTTATTGTTAACATTGCCACACATCCCGCAAAAACATGGTGGGCATTCAGCAGCTATATTCTAATCGGATTTGCACTTATTGCAGGGATCTTCCTGCGCTATCGATCAGTGCAGCAGAAAAAGCTTTTACAGGAACGTCTGGTTTCCGATCGCCTGCGCAAGGTGGACAATCTTAAGGACGAGTTCCTTGCCAATACTACCCATGAACTAAGAACTCCCCTGAACGGAATAATAGGTATTGCTGAATCTCTTATTGAAGATACAGGAGAAACTGTTTCTTCAGGTACAAGAAAGGAACTTTCTCTTATAGCATCATCCGGAAGACGTCTNACCTATCTTATCAACGACATTCTNGACTTCTCCCGTCTTAAAGAGGGAGACATTGAGTTACAGAAAAATCCTGTAGATCTTTCAAAACTGGTAAACACCATCCTTGTATTATCGAAACCACTCTGCTCGGGGAAACCTATTACACTCATTAATGATGTTCCTGCTGATCTACCTCTTGTGGAAGGGGATGTAAACAGAATACAGCAGATACTGCACAACCTTGTTGGAAATGCTGTGAAGTTTACCATAGAAGGATCAATAACTGTAACAGCAGAAAAAACTGTAATAGGATCTAATAACAGAGAGATGCTGGAGATTTCTGTAACAGACACAGGTATTGGAATACCAGAAGATAAACAGGAAGAAATCTGGCAGAGCTTCTCTCAGGTGGATGCGTCCAGCACCAGGGAAGAAGGAGGGACAGGTCTGGGACTTCCCATTACAAAGAGGCTTGTTGAGATCCATGGGGGAACTATACACCTGGAATCAGAACCTGAAAAAGGGTCTTCTTTCATATTCACCCTGCCCATTTCCAGTAATACTATTACAGCCGAAGAGCTTAAGACAGTCGCATCAGTCAGAGAGTTTCGTGATATATTATCAGAGAGTCCTGAAACCGCAGCTGACAGCAGTACCCATTCAGGAGATCTACCCCGGATCCTCTTTGTGGACGATGAAGCAATTAATCGACATGTAATGGAACAGCAGCTAAAGAACAGTCAATACTCACTCTCAACAGCTTCCGATGGAGAAGAAGCACTTAAGAAGATTATGGAGAAACAGCCTCCGGATCTTATCCTTCTGGATATTATGATGCCCGATATGGATGGATACGAAGTTTGCAGGAGAATACGTAAAAAATATTCAGCTAACGAGCTCCCAATAATTATGGTGACTGCTAAAAACCAGGTGGCTGACCTTGTAGAAGGTTTATCTGTCGGAGCCAATGACTTTATCTCAAAACCATATTCAAAGGCTGAACTTCTGGCAAGAGTGAGCAGACACATGGACATTGCCATAACACATACTACCCAGGGAAGGTTTGTACCAAAAGACCTGCTGGCCCTCCTTAAAGAAGGGGACAGTAATACACTTAAATCTGTAGAACATATTGAAAGACAAATGACCCTGATGCTGACCAGCTTTACAAGCAATCCAGTATTAGAAAGGAGTGAAACATTTGCCTTCCTTTCCACTTTACTACCTCAGGTACTTCCGATTATCAGAAAGCATAAAGGAATTATACATCATTATGAGGAGGAAAGCGTAATGAGCTTCTTTCCCGGCTCACCTGCAGAAGCCCTTGAATCATCCATTGGAATTCAGAAACTGGCAGCCGCTTACAATACAGAACACCGCTTAAGGGGCAAGAAGTCTGTGCATATAGAATCAGTACTCCACAGAGGTGAACTTCTCGTTGGTACCCTTGGGGATAAAACATTTACCAGCGAGGTGGTTATTTCGGATATTGTGAAACAGGCACATTCCCTTCATGATCTTGCCAAAAATCTGGCATGTCCCATTCTGGCTACAGAAAATGTAATAACCAGTGGAAACGGACATTATAATAATCGAAAACTTGCATTTCTGCACAATAAGGGAAAAGGTATCGTATACGCCTACGAAATTCTTTCCCCGGATACAAAAGAGAGCAATCTGAAAATAGAAACTCAAAATGATTATGAAGAAGCATTAACCCTGTTTAATAACTTATATTTTGATGAAGCCAGTGTACATTTTGGAAAAGTACTTAAAACAAATCCTGGGGATACAGCAGCTATATATTACCGTGAACGATGCGCTTACTACATGATCAACCCACCGGTTGACGGAATATTAAGGATATAGTTAAAAATTTTTAAATTGTTTAATTATATTAATCCTGCTGCATTGCTGTTTCCCATACTCAGACGGTACACTTCCTGTGTTTTACTCATTCCAGGGAACCTCCTGTCAAGCTTCTCATATGCAATGGCATCTTTGGTTCTGCTATTAGTAGAGTCTTCAACAAATATCATTCCAGGATCTCCGAAAAATCTAAGAAGACTGGCCTGAGTTACTCCAGGTCCGATAAGGGAAGAATTACGGTACTCAGAATCATCACATCGTGAATAAACAAGACCCATAGCTATTCCAGCTGTCATTTTGAAGCCATAATTAGCAGAGGTTTGAAGGATCTCTATTGCAGAGATAACTGCCCTGTACGCATCATCATCCCCGGCATTGGGAACTCCGAAAAGTGCAATTAACGTATCACCCAGAATAATCCATTTATCTGCTGATTGTTTTTTAAGAATCTCCTCAATTGATTTGTGGAAGAGAATATTGACTATAGATGCTGTATCATAGGGTCTCTGTTCCAATAATTTTTCAGCCGAATTCGTTAATCCGACAGACAGGATTGTTGAATAAAAAACAGAACTGTCTACAAAAGAAGTGGCAGGAATTTCAGGTTTCCCTTCTCCAGTTTGCTCAGGCATCTGCAGCCGATTCTCTTTTATCGAATTATAAAGTTGTAGAGTCGAATCTTCGGGCTCAACATCAAGATCACGTTTCAAAATCGATTTACATAGCTCATACTGATGTATTGCTTCTCGTTTTTTTCCCATCCAGGCATACAGCTCAATCAAACGACGATGAGCATGTTCATTTTCCGGCTCATGAAATGTCCATTGTTCTGCAAATTCTGCTGCCCCTGGAAAATTTGAAGTAAGAGTAAAAGACTGCACCAGACGTTCCAGAACTTTAGAATATGATCTTCGAAGATTTTCCCTCTGCATGTACTGCCAGTCATCAAACTCCACTGCATCCCGTCCAATGGAAAACCCGGATAGAAAGTCACCGGAATATAATGCTGCAGCCTCTTCAAGTTCCTGATTTAATTTAGTATCAAAGAAATTATTCTTCTCCAAACTTCGAATTTTCTCTCGAAAATCCTTTACATCAGTCCATACAGAATCTTTCAGATTCAAATAATTACCTTCGCTGACAAGCAGTGTTTCGCCGAGTTCCGAATTTAATGTGGAAAGAGTGGTTCTCAAGGCTCCTCTGGCGTGGGATTCATCTTTATCAGGCCAAAACAACCCGGTAATACGGTTCCTGTCTGACCTTACATCAGAAACTGCTACCAGGGATAACAGTGCAAGAGATTTTTTTCTGGATAGAGTAATTTCTCTATCCCTAACTGTAATCCTGGGTCTACCCAAAAAATACAAACAGTATTCTGCCATATACTATTCACTCCCACACAATACATGATTAGAAGTATCTAAACATATTTTACAATCCCAGAAACTGAATAGCCATACCGCTGGAAAATATTGTAAATCCGGCAATAACATGGGAAAATCGCTCCAGGGGTTTGAATGACATATGTTTTAACCCCCATAAAGAGCTCATTACAACGGTAGTCATAGTTCCTATTGTAGCTATTCCAAAAACTGCAACCACCAGAACAACTCCTATTACACTATTTTTAGCAGCAGGATACATTAAAATTGGTATCAAAGGTTCACATGGACCAAATACAAAAATTAAAAATAATACCCATGGAGTCATAGTTTTACCTTCTACAGTATGTACATGGGAATGCTCTACTGTATGATCATGAAGGTGTGTATGAACTTCACCACTTTCATGAATGTGTTTGTGAACATGTTGTTTTTTTAATAAAACTCGATGTAAACCCCAAACTGTATAAGCTAAACCAAAGCCGATTAACATCCAGGCAGCAAGATTCCCTCTAATCCCTTCAATAAAAGTAAGTTTACTTAAAACTACTCCCAAAGCAAGTCCTGCAAATCCAATTAGTACAGAGCTTCCAACATGTCCAATACCACATACAATTGTTATAAATAATGTCTTGGATTGGGACCATTTTTTTGCCCTGGACATAACAATAAAGGGAAGATAATGATCCGGTCCGGTAATTGTATGAAAAATTCCGATTGAAGCAGCAGAGACTATCAAAACAGTTAAATCTTTCATAAATACATAATATCATAATTTTATTGTGATGTCTTGTATTTTATTTAGATATTATTAGATTTATTACATCTTGTAATATGCTTACTAAAAAGATAAAATATGCAAAATTATTAGTAAATATTGAACAGGAGAATAGTAACATGGAAACAGTTGATGCAATTATAGAGGCAATGAAAAAAGTATCTGAACCCATGAGTGCAGGACAAATTGCTGATGCAACAGGAATTGATCGTAAAGAAATTGATAAGGGTATGAAAACTCTTAAAAAAGATGAAAAAATTGTGTCCCCAAAAAGGTGTTACTGGGAACCTAAATAAATCAAAATTGATAATAGTTATAGATCAGAAACAAATATAAAGGATTCTGATCTATTTTATACTTTAGAAACAGTGAATTTGCTTCTAGTCTTATTTGCAATATTTACCAGGGTAAGCATAACTGGAACTTCCACTAAAACACCCACTACCGTAACCAGGGTTGCACCTGATTTAAGCCCAAACACAGAAATTGCCACTGCAACAGCCAGTTCAAAAAAATTACTGGCTCCGATCATTCCAGCTGGCGCTGCTATATCATGACTGGTCTTCCAAAGAAATGCCCAGCCATAAGCGATAAAGAAAATTATAAAGGTTTGAATAATTAATGGAACGGCAATAAGAAAAATATGGAGTGGATTGGATAATATAATATTTCCCTGATAAGAAAAAATTATTATTAGTGTTAGAAGAAGACCTGCAATAGTAATGTTATTAAATTTTCCAATAAAAACATTATTAAAATAATCCTTTCCATGATTTGAAATAACATATTTTCTGGTAAATATTCCTGCTGAAAGTGGAATAACTACAAAAAGAACAACCGACAAAATAAGAGTATTATAAGGAACCTGAATATTACTAATACCAAGGAGCAAAGCAACAATAGGTGTAAAAGCTACAAGAATTACGAGGTCATTTATGGCAACCTGCAATACAGTATATGCGGGGTTCCCCTTTGTTAGATGACTCCAGACAAATACCATTGCCGTGCATGGAGCTGCTCCAAGCAAAACAGCTCCTGCAAGATATTCTTTAGCAAGTTCTGATGGGATAAAAGATTTAAAAACAATATAAAAAAAGAAAGAAGCGAAAGCATACATTGTAAATGGTTTAATTAACCAATTTGTAGCTAGTGTAATAATCAATCCTTTGGATGCTTTTTCATGATTTCTTATACTGGAAAAATCAACCTTAAGCATCATGGGATATATCATTAACCAGATAAGAACAGCAATTGGAATGGAAACATTAGCATATTCAAATCTGCTTAGCATATTGGGAATTTTCGGAACAAATTTACCAATAAGAACTCCAGTAACAATACACAATGAAACCCAGAGACTTAGGTATCTTTCAAAAAAATCCATATCAATTCTATTTTTTTCTGCCATACTACCATTCTCCTAATATTACAAAAATAATAGTATATAAGGATTATATTGGGAAGTCTAATTTTTAAAAAAATATTTTAAATAGATTAGAAATACATTATTCACCGATATTTTGAACTCTGGTTTCTAATCACCCTTGTACATGTACTCTCAGCTTCCTCTGCCAGCTTCTTTTCATTTATACCAGATAGCACACCATCCAAATAAACCACTTTGCCATTTATCATAGTAAGCCAAACCGGTCCTGCTGCACCCATTCTGGCAATTAGATTAGCAGGATCATGAAGTGCCCCGGAATATTCCAGTTTTTCAGTATCTATCATAAAAAGATCAGCGCCTTTGCCTGCTTCCAGTGTACCAATATCAGTTCTACCCATCATTTCAGCACCACCTGCTGTGGCCATCTTTAACATTTCGTATGATGAAGGAGATCCACCCCTTTCTTTACTGTGAAAAGACTGCATAAGGTAGGCCATTCTTAAGGAATCAAGAAGATTAGAGGAATCATTTGTTGCAGATCCATCACATCCAAGACTCAAACTCATCCCGGCTTTTTTCATTGCTGGTATATCCAAAATAGGAAATCCACCAAGAGTCGCAGGAGCAGGACAGTGGGAAAGCCCTGTTTTTGTTTTTGCCATCACCTTGTACTCATCCGGTGTTAACTCCCAGCCATGAGCATACCAGACATCCGGTCCAGTAAAACCAATATCCTTACACCATTCCAAAGTCCTTTTTCCCCAGCGTTCCAACATAGGATCATTTTCTCCCTCTCCAAGATGGGTATGAAGAAAGACACCCTTATCTCTGGCCAGACTAATGGACTCAATAAAAGTTTCTTTGTAACAGTTTATGGGTTGGCATGGAGCTACAACAATCTGACGCATACTAAAGGGATCAGAATCATGATATTTATCTATAAGCCGCTCACAATCCTTCAGAAACTCATCTGTAGTCTCAACCATTTCATCAGGGACAGTGCTTCCCTCACTTTTAGGCAGTGTATTAGCGCCCCGACCTGCATGGTATCGTATCCCCAGAAGTTCAGCTGCATCCATCTGCCTGTCTACCAGTTCTTTTCCCGCATGCCGGGGATAGCAGTACTGATGATCAAAAGCAGTTGTTGATCCATGTTTTATTAAATCTGCCATTGCAGAGAGAGAAGAATAATAGATTGCATCTGAATCCATATATTTAAAAATTTCATATATCTCATTTATCCAGTTAATTACTGACATATTTGGATAATCAACTGTTACAAGATTACGAACAAAGGTCTGAAAAAAATGATGATGGGTATTTACAAGCCCGGGATAGATAAACTTGCCACTTGCATTAATAGTTTCGTCTGCCGACTCTTTTATATTCTTGCCTATTTGTATTATTTTAGGACCCTGTATTAAAATATCACTATTGTAAAAGACATTATCATCTATATCACATGTAACAATTGCACTGGCATTTTTTATCAGGGTAGTTTTATTCATATATCTAACTCCGTTAACTTATTTATTCGTATACTTTAATCAGTATTATATAATATTCTTTCTTTTCACAGTGTATTATTTACATAAATTATTCTTTCAGTAGTATATATTTATTTACCAGAGAGTTTTTATAAAATATAATAAAACTGAATCTAAGACAAAAAAGGTTAAACTAATGAAAATTGGAAACATTATAAGTACAATTATTGATAAAAACTCAGAAGCCCCGGGTTCACAAGTAACAAGAGACTTTAATGCAGATGCTGAGGGACAGGTTAATATATGCCGTTCTATTAACTCTGCATTTATTATCTGTCTCTGCGGGAAAGATCACGAGGAATATAATAGTGCACATACATATCTTCAAAAAATGAAAAATGATAAAACTTATGCCCTCCTTACAGAATTCCTCATTAATGGATTAAGTCATATAGAAAATGAGATAGAAAAGAGAACTAATACTGATGCCGATTTTGCCAGTAGATTGTCCGATTTAAATAAATATTCAACAGAACATAATGATTATTCAACTCCAGATTCAATAGATGCTTTATGGTCAGTATTTTTTCCCGAAGCAGTGGGTGTTTTTAAAAATAAAGAAAAAAGATCCAGGGAATTGAGAGCTCTAAGAACAGTCAGGATAAGTTCTATAAACACTGAACCTATCACAAACCCAGGTAAACAAATTATATTTACTTCAAATATTCTTATAACTGTTCCGGATATAAAAACTAATATTAATTCTCTTAACTATTCTGAAGATCTTGTTAATGGAATCAGACTGGCAGCTGGAGAGAAACAAGCATATTACTATGATCATCCTATACTCATTGGGACCCCACCGGAAGCCAATGAAATAATTTACGGATTAAATGGTCTCAATGATACTGCAGAATACGAGAAAAATAACGGGAATATGAATCAGGATCAAAAACTGACATGTATCCTCTCAGCTTCGGTAACTCACAAAGGTCTGCAAAAAATTGCAAAAAAATACATTAGAGAAGAACTTCAGAACTATGGGAATTTTGAACATCTGGATATTTATATTTTTACAGAAGAAGATACAGAAAAATTAATAGATGAAATATTCCTTCCATCAAGCTTACTTCTGGGAAATTCTAATAGTAACCAGGATAAAATCCTAAAAACAGTTTTTGGTGTTGATGGTGAATACGGTCGGCATTATTCCTTTCTAAAAGCAATAGCAGCCTTCTGGAATATCTTAGTAGATACGGATAAAAGTGCAACTTTTAAGATTGACCTGGACCAGATTTTTCCGGAAAAAGAATTAAAAGAACAATCAGGAAAAAGCTCTTTTGAGCACTTTAAAACTCCACTCTGGGGTGCTGAAGGAATAGATTCATTTGGAAATACAATTGAACTCGGAATGATTGCCGGTGCTCTGGTGAATGAAAAAGATATACATAAAGGGTTATTTACACCGGATGTAGTTTTTGAGAACAGACAGAATCTTAAACTGGAAGAACGATTCTTTTACAGCAAACTTATGATGGGGCTTTCAACAGGAACAGAACTGGCTACACGATATGGTGAAAACGATATAGATGGAGAAACCTCCTGCATACAGAGGATACATGTTACTGGAGGAACAAATGGAATTCTGGTAAAAGCATTACGAAAGCACAGACCATTTACACCAGGCTTTATAGGACGCGCAGAAGATCAGGCATATCTACTATCAGTTCTGGGAAATAATTCTACAGGCCTGACATATCTCCACGAAGATGGTCTGATTATGAGGCATGATAAAGAAGCATTTGCCGGGGATGCTATGAAAGCAGCCTCTGGAGGAAACATGATAGGTGATTTTATCAGGACACTTTACTTTTCCAGATATACTGAAATTATGACTGAAAATATCTCTGATATCAAAAAAATCATAGATCCTTTTACAGGGTGTTTTGTAAGTAAAATCCCTATAACAACTGTACTATTACGTTTCTGCATGAAAGCAGCAGATTTATTTAAATCAGGAGATACTCAGCTTGCCTCGGACTTTATGCTTCAGAGTTTTGCACGTCTGGAAAAATCAATTGAGTTTGCCTTTGGAAAAGAAAATCTACTGCAGAAATCATATAATAATGATAAAACTGGATGGGATTTATACTATGATATTCTGGATGGAGTTGAAAATTCAAATAAGATAAACTCCATTAAGAAAATGAATATTAAGATCAATGCAGCAAGGATTTGTGCAGGATGCAAGGTATAACTACATTATCTGTTTTTATTATTAGTATAATTTTACTAAGTATGCTTCTAATATCATGTACCACATCACCAGGGTTACCGGATCGCGATTTCAGGCAGGATATGAGAGATTTTGTAATAAAAATTGCAGATACAGCTCATGTTACTGATCCCTCATTCATTGTAATACCGCAAAATGGGCAGGAATTAATATCACTTTCTAAAGAGCCTGGCGAACCACTGGCAACAGACTATATCACAGCTATAAATGGGACTGGGAGAGAAGATCTTATCTATGGTTATACAGAGGATAATATTGCCACACCCATTACTGAAAATGAATATATGCGAAATTACCTGGATGTATTTGAATCTGAGGGTATAGAAGTACTTACAATTGACTATTGTTCATCAATAGAAAATATGGACAACTCCTATTCACAAAATGAATTGAACAATTATATCTCCTTTGCTGCAGATCAGAGAAATCTTACAAATATTCCTAAATATCCTTCTACCCCATATAATGTTAACTCTGATGATATAAATGCTATTTCATTGGCCAGGAATTTTCTTTATCTGATAAACAGTGAGAATTTTAATTCAACACAAAATTTTGTGGATACAGTAAAATTAACTAACTATGATATTATTATTATGGATCTGTTTCATAATGAAGAAATCTATACATCCAATCAGATAGATAAATTAAAAGTAAAACAAAATGGTGGTACCAGATTAGTTATTTGCTACATGAGCATAGGTGAAGCAGAGGACTATCGATTTTACTGGGATCCTTCATGGGATACCGTCAATCCAATCTGGCTAGACAGCGAAAACCCTCACTGGCCGGGAAACTATAAGGTAAGATACTGGGAACAGAGCTGGCAACATATAATTTTTGGTAATGATAATTCATATTTAAAGAAAATATTGGATGCAGGTTTTGATGGTGTTTATCTGGATATAATTGACGGATTTGAATACTTTGAAGAATTATGAATATTAATGCCTTACAAGTTCCCGATACTTTATATCAGCCTCTTCAGCTTCATCTGCCAGTCCAAGTTCGGTGCAGGTATCCCGAAGATTATACCAGGTATCAGGATCAGAATCGTTTAATTCCAGAGCCTTTTCAAAATTAAACTTTGCTGACAAAAAATCATGTTTCAAAAAGTAAGTTACGCCCATATTGTTCCATGCCATAGCATAATCAGGATCTATCTCAAGTGCTTTTTTATAATAAGCCCTTGCCCCTTCTATATCACCATTTCTGTCACAGGCAAGACCAAGCTGATTAAAAACTTCAGGTTCATCTGCTCCTTGTCTGACAGCTTCTTCCAAAGAATATATCGATTTAACAAACTTTCCCGCTTTAAAGTAAACTACTCCAAGGTTAAAACTAACTAAAGAATCTCCCGGATGCTTTTTTTTGTACTTTAATAATAGTTTTAGGGCAGACCTATAATCTCCCAGCTGCATGAAATTATCAGCTTCAAGAAAACCTGCCTCTAAATCATTATAATTCATATTATTAGCATTCAACCTCAAGTTTTGTGGCCAGGGCTCTTAAAAACAACCCAACATCACTGACAATTCCCACAGCCTGACTTGTTCCCCTATCGGAAAGTTTGGTTACAACAGAAGGATTTATATCCACACACACTGTTTTTACCCATGAAGGAGTCATATTACCTGTTCCTATTGAATGAAGCATTGTCGAAAGCATAATAATCATATCTGTATCTTTTATTATCTCGGAGTAGGCACTCTGGGCTTTTATCATATCCATTTCTGTTTCAGGTAACGGACCATCATCTCTTATTGATCCAGCTAAACTATAAGGAATTTCTGCTTTGACAATCTCGTACATAAGACCACATTTTAATGCCCCGGCTTCTACCGCATTTTTTATAGACCCATAATGGTTTATTCTGTTAATTGCTCTCATATGATGAAAATGCCCACCAACAGCTTGTTTCCCAGTCTCCAGATCAACTCCTAACGATGTTCCATAAAAGCAGGATTCAATGTCATGAACTGCAATAGCATTTCCACCTAAAAGACCATGGATCCAGCCATCCCTTACCAAACCTGCAAGTGCACTTCCTCCACCTGTATGTATCACAACCGGACCTGCAACAACGATGGCTTTTTTGCCTTCCTTTCTTAAAGACTTAAGCTCCTCTGCAATCTTAAGAACTGCAATATTATCACTTCTCTCAGAAGAAACATCATTTGACATAAATCCAAACCCNGAATCTCTTATATCAGAAACCGGAGGAAAAACACGAACAGACTCTGATCCGCAGAGGATTCGATCATCCTTCCTTATATCTCTTAATTTAACACAGCATGGACCGGACTCTGATAATACAATTACCGCATCCATTCTTTGGGAACCTACACTTATCCATTTCCCATCTAAAAAAATCTCTGTACGATGATTGGAAGTGGAATAAAAATCCTCCGGGACATTACAATCTTTTTCTGCAGGCTTAAATACTGACTCTATTGCACCCTTCTCATAAGCTCCCAGAGAAGTAAGTCTACTGGAAAGGATTTCAAGTTTTTTACTATCCTTACACTTAAGAATGAGTTCCAGTTTAGATTTTTCACTTTTCTTTTTACCAATATCAAAGGAGGTAACCTCATAATCAGCACCTTCATTCATAATAGTATTAAAAATTTCAGACATAATTCCCGAGTCAATCAGGTGTCCTGTTGAAATAAATGTTCTTGTTTTCATATGTATATTCCTAATTTATATTAAGGATTATGTAAAGAGAAAAAAACCTTACTATATTATTATAGTTCTTAGAGGATACTTAACAAAAATTTTATCACTTGTCATTATTGTCATATTCCTTGAGAGTGCCTGGGCAATAAGCATTCTGTCAAAGGGATCTTTATGATGAAATGTGAGACTGTTTAAAACAACAGAATCTTCAAAACTATACTCCAGTTCCTTTAATCCTGAAAGATCAATATAACTCCTATAATTATCAGGTATTTCCAATTTACCAATAGAACGTTTAATTTCAATTTCTGCTAAAGATATTGAACTCAAATAGCATGGAGAATTTTCCTGAATGATATTTTTTGTTTTTAGATTCAGTTTCTCAGAATCACCAAGAATCCAAAGGAATACACAGGTATCAAGTATTAATGACATTATTTTTCTTCAGGTAGATAATCTGAAAATATATCTGCAACCTGATCATTAAAATTATCAAAGTCATCCGGTATACTAATCTGGCCCTTTAATAATCCAAACTTGATCTGTTCTTTATCTGCAACATAAGGAACTAATTCAACCAATGGTTTTCCTGCTTTAGCTATAACAACCTCTTCTCCACTCAATGCTTTTTGAATGAGAGATGAAAGGTGGGTTTTGGCTTCATACATATTAGTAAGCAGCATTTCAGTCCTCCTATAATGCCATTGACCAAGTTGGTCTACTAAAAAGATAAGCCCTATTGCAGATTATGTAAAGAGAAAAAAAACCGATAATTAAATCAGATTACCATGCAACTGTAAGGAGAACAAAATGAATAGAAATATGACTGCAAGTTCCACAATATCAGATAGAATTGAAGTGGCTATCTCAAAAGGAATATCCTCAGAACAGATCAGTGCTGTTTTAATGGTTGAAGCAGGCCTGCTAACAGCACCTGGAATTGTTATTGATCAAAAAAGTATAGACACTCTCTTAAGTTCATACAGAAATTAACCCCATTTTTCTATCATTTTCTCCCAATGTTTGTCTCTGTATTCTGCTATCAAATCTATATTTTTATCTGATAAATGCTTAAATCGACCCTGTTTTAACAGATGATCTTTTAATAGCTCCGGTTTTGTAAGTTTCCTGTTTAATTTAAACTCACTGTTCTCATATTCTGCCAAATACCACATACCGCAATCTACAGCTTCCTTTGCCAAAGAAATTGAAGTTTCTGTTGAAGTACCCCAGCCTGTTGGACAGGTTGCATAAATATGTATATATGAGGTTCCATCTACCCGGGCAGCTTTGGCCAGTTTATTCATATAATCCTGAGGATACCCAACGCTGGCAGTTGCCGCATAGGCTATATCATGAGCCGCTACTATTTCAAAAAGATTTTTTTTCTGAGTTACTGAACCTGGTAAATTATCACCTGCAGGAGAGGTTGTTGTTTTTGTNCCNTANGGNGTAAGNCCNCTTTTTTGAACNCCTGTATTCATATANGCTTCATTGTCGTAACATATATAAATAATTTTATCACCTCTGTCTATTGCACCAGACAGAGCCTGCAGCCCAATATCTGCAGTTCCTCCATCTCCGGCAAACCCTACAACATGGGTATCTTTATAACCTAAAGCATCCAGTCCTGCACGCATACCGCTTAACATAGAACCTGTACCTGGAAAAGTAGAAATTATTGCATTATTTAAAAAAGCCATCTGCGGATAAATAAATCCAACTGCTGACATACACCCCGCAGGAAGTGCGCAAAAAGTTTTTTCCCCCAGAACTTTCAAAGCAAGTCTTACAGCCAGGCTGCCCCCACATCCGGCACAGGCTTTATGACCAAAGAAAAATTCTTTATCTGTCATATTTTTTGCAGTAACTTTCTTTGTCTCAATCATCAATTTCAACTCCCATATTTATATAACGAACCCGGGAAAACTCACCAACTTCTTCCGCATCTGCAATTTTTATTAATTCATTGAAAATATCTTCAATATCACCTACAGATATATCCCTTCCACCCAGTCCGCCAATATAATTAACAGCCAGGGGACGTTTCTGCAGATGAGAAAGAGCAGAATTAACATTTGTAAATACAGTACCCTCATAGCCAAAAGATATATCTTTATCCAGAACAGCTATGGCGTTAACATTTTTAAGAATATTTCTAATTTCTACATCAGGGAAAGGGCGGAGAAATCGAATTTTTAAGAGACCAGCTTTAATTCCTTTTAAACGTAAATTATCCACTGCAATTCTGGCTGTTCCTGTAACACTTCCAACAGAAACAAGAACAATATCGGCATCATTACATAAATAACTGTCAACAAGACCACCATAAGATCGGCCAAAGGTATCTTCAAATTCTTTATCTACAGAACTAATAATATCCTTTGCATCTATCATAGCCTTATGCTGCTGGTATTTAAATTCCATATTATCAGCAGGGCTCGTACTAAAACCCATACTCTTTGGTTTTTCAAGACTCATTTTATTGGGAGTCTGAAATGCCGGAAGAAAGGAATCAACTTCAGATTGAAGAGGAATATCAACAATTTCATAAGTATGGGTAAGAACAAAACCATCCAGATTCACCATAATAGGGGTAAGAACAGATGGATCTTCTGCAATTCTATAGGCCTGTATTATCATATCAAGCGATTCCTGAGCATCTTCCACATAAACCTGTATCCATCCGCTGTCCAGCATGGAAATAGAGTCCCGGTGGTCACCATAAATACTCCAGGGGAGAGCAACAGATCTGTTTGCATTCATCATAACAATAGGCATTCTGCCACCACTTGCATAATGAACACCCTCTGCCATATACAAAAGCCCCTGGGAAGATGTGGCAGTAAATGCCCTGGCACCAACAGAGCTGACACCCATGGCAGCAGACATAGCTGAATGTTCAGATTCCACATGAATGTACTTTGCATCCAGAGAACCATCCTCCACCATCTCTGACAAACGTTCTACAACAATAGTTTGAGGTGTAATGGGATACGCAGATATTACATGAGGTCTTGCAAGTCTGACACCTTCTGCAACAGCCTCATCACCGGAAATAAAAACCCTTTGCTTACTCATTTAGAGGACTCCTCTTTAACCATTTCAATTGCTCCGAATCTGCATTCATGGGCACATATTCCACAACCCTTGCAAAAATCATAATCAAATTGAATTTTATTATTAGTGGTTTTAGATATTGCCCCGTCTGGACATACAAGATAACACTGATAACAACCTGTACAGGCATCTAAATTTACAACAGGTTTAAAGGTTCTCCATCCTGCATTTTTACTTACAAGATGTCCTGCCTTATAAGAGGGACCTGTAGGATAATCACTTATATGTTTTGGAATTTTATAATTTTGTAATTCAGGTTTTAACATCAGTTTCCCCTTACCTGCATATAGGCTTTCTCAACTATTATTTTATTTTTTTCTGCAACTGCAGGCTTCATTTCATCTTCAATACTTTTTATTACAGATTCGAGACTAACCATATCTGAAGCAGCAACAAGAGCTCCAAGCATAGCTGTATTAGTTATTGGAAGACCCAAAATTTCCAGAGCAAGAGATGTAGCATCAAGAGAAATAACTTTAAATTCTTTTAGTACAGAATTAAATTCTTCTCCGGAGCTGCTATTTACAATAATTGAACCACCTGCTGTTAAACCCTGAATTGAATTCTCATCCAAAAGAGTACTATCCATTACAACTAAATATTCATACTCAGGAACTTCACTTCTATCAGTTATTTTTTTATCATCAATTCTTGTAAAAGCAAGAACAGGAGCTCCCCTTCTCTCCGGTCCAAAGGAAGGAAAGGCCAATGCATATTTCCCTTCAAAAATTGAAGCAGCCTTACCAAGTAATCTTGAAGCAGTAAAACTGCCCTGCCCTCCTCTTCCCAGCCATCTAACTCTAATCATAGAAACTTCCTTTATTCAAAACATAATGTTTCATTATTCGTAACACTGTTTGTTTATTTGGAACATTATAGCATATATATATGAGTTGTAAAGAAGATTAGAATAAAAAGATAAAAAGATTGAAGGATTTATAGGATTAGAAAATTGGAGAGAATATTTATACAAAAAGCTGTTAGAACATAGCAAGAATATGGCCTGCCAGAGTTTTAAGTTCCCTTGATAACTCTTTTACCTTCTCTTCTGTAAACCTGTCAGGGGAACCTGAAAAACTCAAGCCCCCATAAAAATTAATAGATTTAATATGCAGAGGAACCGCAATACAGGAGAGCCCAGGTTCAAGCTCCTCTTTTTCAAGACTGTAACCATTCAGTTTTACAAAATCTATCTGTTGTTTAAGTTCATCTATACTGGTAACAGTTTTGGAAGTATAAGGCCTAAGATCTATTACCTTAAGTATATTATCCGCTTCCTCCAGGGGTAAACAGGAAAGAATTGCTTTACCAAGAGAAGTACAATGAAGGGGAAGATGATCACCTAATTGCGATCTCATCTGCAATGTCCGATTGCTTTCAACTTTATCCAGATACAGAGCTGAATTATTATACATACCAACAAAATTAATTGTTTCATTTAGCCTTTTACTAATTTCGACTAATTGAGGATGAATTTTTTCCACAATACGGCTATTGGCATCCACTTTATGACCTAAAGAAAAAAGTTCTATTCCAAGATACCAGTTAGAATCTCTTCTTTCCAAAACATTCAATGCTTCCAGAGTTTCAAGATAACGGAACATTGTAGTTTTATTCATATTCAACTGTCGGCCCAGTTCACTCAAAGAAAGTCGCCCCTGATTATCTGAGATGAACTTTATAATTTCAAAAGCTTTCTTTACAGAATTACTCACAAAAATCTCCAGAATTATTGTTCCAATATCTGAAATTGTGTTCACATATTTGTAACAGTGTATCATATTCTGGAATTATTTCAATTCATTTTATTAAAAAAGCTTTTTGAGCTATATCTCATTTTCCGCTTTTAGGGAATCTTTTTCTGCTGCTTAACAGGATCATATCCCGAAGATGGTTAATATCCTTTGCATCAAGCCATTTTGATTTAAAACTTTTATCCTGAACCAAAGTAGCAATAGATGCCAGTAAACGTAAATGAAGAACACGTTCACCTTCATTACCAACTATAATAAAAATTGCCTTAATAGTATTTTCGGATTCAGAAAAACTTACACCATCTATGCACCTTACTATCATCATATGAAGAATATCAGTTTCTTCAAGAATTATATGAGGAATAGACACAAAAGAACTTATTGCTGTAGAGCTTTCATTTTCTCTTTTTTTCAAAAGTTTAAAAATATCTTCACTCTCCATTCCAAGATCCGAACTTAATGGATCTGCAATCCTCTTGAAAAACTCATCCAGAGTAAAATGCCCTTCCAGATCCAAAACAACAGAGTCCTTTACCATTCGATCGAATTTATCATCCAGTATACCTTCTCTATGACGGAGAACTTCCCGTAGTTCTGTTTCAAGACCGTGCTGAGGCATCCTGCTGTCAATTATCCTTTTAAGAAGATATAAAAGTGCAAACTCTTTTTTTGATCTTTTCCTTCCATAAAGCATATACACAAGTATACTGATTACAATAAATACTGAACTTATCTCTATTGCTTCTAATCCCAAATCGACTAAAAGAAATAAATACATTCCTATACTTAGTATAGGAATATATGGATATAAGGGAACTTTAAAAACTGGTCTGTAATTTGATAATTTACTTTCTCTGAGAATAATTACAGAAATATTTGAAAGAATATATGCAATTAAAATTACAGAAGATGCAGATTTTACAAGAATTTCCAAATCAATCTGAAGACTTAGAATTATAAATACCCCTGTTACAAGTATTGAAATTACAGGAGTGTTAAAGCGTTTTGAGACCCTTGATATACTGTCAGGGATTAATTTATCACGACTTAAAGCCAGTGGATATCTGGAAGCAGCCATTATTCCTGCATTAGCGGTAGTAATAAAGGCCAAAAACGAAGCTATAGTAATTGCAATAAAACCAGGTTTTCCGGCAAAAATAGAAGCTGCATCAGAAATGGGAAGTATTGATACTTTAAATTCTTCAGGTGTAAGAATACCTGTTGTGACAAAAATCATCAAAACATATAAAACAGTAACAACAACTACAGAAGTAAGCATTCCAAGAGGAATATTCTTCCCGGGATTTTTAACTTCTTCTGCTATACTAGCAATCTTAAGCAGACCTCCAAAAGAAATGAATACGAATCCTGCAGTAGAAAAAATTGAGTTTATTCCCATAGGAGCAAAGGGAATAAAATGAGCTTTGTTTATTACCGGGAAACCCATAATAATATAGGCAATCATTATTGAAATTAAAAATACAACAAGTATTAACTCAAGTAATGCTGCTTCCTTAACACCAACTATATTCAATAATACAAAAAATATTGTTGCTGCCATAGCTGTAAGAGGCATACTAATTCCGGTAAGAAGATAAATAACTCCGGATAAACCATATATTGCAAATGCACTTTTTAAGGAAAGAGCAAACCAGCTTAGAAATCCATTTATTGTTCCCATAAGAGGCCCGAAGCTTCTGGAAATAAAATAGTAATCACCACCCGCTTTGGGCATAGCACTCGAAAGTTCAGCAATACTAAGAATCCCTATTAGTGCAATTATTCCACCTATAAGATAGGAGATAAAAAGAGAAGATCCTGTATGGCTATATGCAATAGCAGGAAGAACAAATATACCGGAACTTATCATTGATCCGGAAGCAATACTGAATACATCAAGAAAATTTAGCTTTCTTTCCATTATTCCGGTCCTATAGTGGTTCCTTCAAAGTTAGATTCAACAAGTATTTTTTTCATATTTTCTATATCATTTCCTGCAGCTGTTATAACCTTTAGTTTAAGTTCAGATGCCCTCTTTGTTGCAACCGGATCAAAAGGAACATTAACTCCCGGAACCCATTTATCACCTACAAGTTTTCTCATATCTGCCCAGGAAATTATGTCCAATGGAACAGCACCAGGATCAAGCTTTGGATCTGCAGAGTATACTTTTTTTATATTTGACAAGTTTATCACAGTATCTGCACCAATATTCTCTGCAAGAAGTACAGAATCATTATCTGTGGAAAACCCCGGCTTCCAGCCAGCTGCAACTAATATTCGTCCATGAAAACTCTTAACTAATGTAGGATTCGTAACAACTGGGTCAGGACATTCTTCAGCAAATACCCCCCTAAGAAGCTCTCCATTAAGTCGTGTTGCCATTATCCCTATCCAATCCTGGGAGTCTGTATCATGATGTTCAACAATTTCTCTATATGCTTTCTGATAAGAACGTGCAGGACCACCACCACCAACAACAAATACAAGCTTCCTGCTCAAATCCTGATTCAGGTATTCCATAACTGCATTTTTAAATCTCTTAATAAAATCAATATCTACTGTGTCAGGAGCCACAATTGATCCACCGACTGATAATACTTTAATATCTTCCATACATGGAATGATACCTGCTTATTGGAAGTATGGCAAGCAGACTATTTATCCGAGAAATTTACGATGTCTATGAAATAGGCTTATTTTGGCTATTTTGTGTCAGATATTATCTTTTTATTAGATAAGAGCTTTTTTTAAATTCAAAATCTTATATAGCACAAAAAGCTTAAGTAATAGACTTTTATCTTTTATTGGATTACATTGTTTTGTGAGGTTTTTTATGGAGAACAAACGCTACTATAAGCGAATAAATTTTCATGTAAAAGCAGCTGCTAAAATAGATAATATTATTAATCCGGGTGAGTTGTATGACATTGCTTTAAAGGGTTCCCTAATAAAAATGAACAAAAAACCAGCCCCCTTACTGGGAAAAAAATGTCATGTTATGCTCAAACTGCCAAATTCAATTATTACACTGGAATTTGAAGCTAGAATAGTCCATCAGAAGAATAATTTTTTAGGTTTTAAATTTGAAGGTGCTGATGTAGATTCTATAACACATCTAAGAAGACTACTGGTACTTAACACAGGAGATGAAGAGGGTATTGATAGAGAATTGATGTTCTGGTTAAATGAAAAATAACCTGATTCAGGAATTTGGGTTTAGACCTGTTTCAAGATCTAAAGGACGAACAATTATATAGTCATTTTCATCCATTCCCTCATGGCAACCGATACAACCTCCAGGAGTTCCTTCGGCAAGGACCTCACCTTCAGGTGTATATTTTGCCCAAAACCAATCACCGGCATCAGGATTATAGTCTTTCACTTTTACCATAACTGTAATTGCATCTAAAGATTTTTCTGAATCCAGATTTTCTTTAACAATTATGGACCCTTCCGGAAGAATCAGATCTTTTGAAGGGAGATCCTCAGCTAAAATCTTATTTATAAATATCCTATGATAAGTACCATGAGGTGATTGTCCTGGTTGAATACCTTCATGATCCGGCCAGAATGAATATGTTTCATAATCAGCTTCTTCTGATATCCTCTCCCATAATCGATCCCCGTCTATTTCAGATACTTTGATAGCAGTCATAGATTGTTCTACAGGTTTTGAACAGGCACTTAATATTATAATCATTATAAAAATAATTGTTTTTTTCATATTATACTTACTCCAATTACTCATTTAAAGTGATGGTAGTTTGATAGTAAATTTAGTTCCTTTACCTTGAGTAGTGGCAATTGAAATTGATCCATTCAATGTCTTTATTACATCTGAAACCACGTCCAACCCTACTCCCCTCCCGGAAATAGAACTTACATCAGTTCTTGTACTAAAACTGGGAGAAAACAGGAGGTTAGCCAGTTTATAGTTTGATATTTCAGAATCAGTAATTAAACCTCTCTCTATTGCACTTTTTCGTACAGAACTAAAATCAATACCCCTCCCATCATCTGAAACAAATATATTAAACTGTTTTTCATCAACTAGCTCAATTTCCAGTTTTATAATTGCAGTTTTATCTTTTCCAGCCGTAAGACGTTCAAAACTATCTTCTATTCCATGATCAAGAGAGTTTCTGATAAGATGTATAATGGGATCTTTCATCTCCCTTAAAAAAGGGAAAACCTGTATATTTGTCCTGGTTATAAGTGTTACATTCTTTTCCAGTTCTTCTGCAATTTTAGTGACCATATTTTTCAAGGTCTCAAAAAATTGTTCGATTTTGGAACTGTTTCCAATACCTGACAATTCACCAAAGCTACTAAATCTTTTAGTAATATCTTTTATTCTTTCCAATTCAATACTTAAATCTTCAAAATGCTGATTAATAATTTCCTGATCATTTATACTGGATCCACTATTCCCAAAACTAATTATCAGACTTTCGGTTTCATGAACTTTATCTGCAATTAATTTTAAATCCATATACCTTGCAGACCCTTTTAAAGAATGTAAGTTTCTTAAGATCATGGCAAGAGATTCAGAATCATTAATTGCTGTTAAACAGGCTGCAGACTCTGCCAAATAACTTTCTGCATCCTGAACAAATTCAAGAAAAGAGTCAGGACCAGCTTTAAGTATTACAGAAATTTGTTCAAGTTCACTTTGACTTTTTTTCCTGGCATCTTCCAACTCCTGTTCAATATTAATTATTTTAGTTCTGTCCTCAAAAATTACCATTACATTTTCGACTTTATCATTGTTAAAAATACGTTGAAAATGAGCATCAATAATTATTTCGGCTCTATTACCCTCTAAATCAGTTAGATGAATTTTTTTATTATACAAAGGATTGATACTTAATATCATCTCCATATCTGTCTTTATTTTTTCAAAAACCATCTTTACAAATTCATCAAGCTCTTTTCTTTCTTCTTCAAAAGAATTTGCATCAGGATATATAAACTCAGAAAGCTTTAAACCTGTTATTTCCTCCTGATTAAAAAGAACTGTTACAAATCTTGAATATTGATTTGATATTGTCAAATCCTGATTTAACAAAAGAAGACCTTCATTTATATTATCAAGGTACTTTTTATTTTCCCTGTTTCTGGTCTCAATCTCTCTGTTTTCAAGTTCCAGCTCTCTCTTGTCCTTTAAACCTGAAATCATCTCATTTAACTTGGTACCAAGCAGTCCAAGCTCATCATTAGATTTAATATCAGTTTTTATATCCAAATTACCATCACCAACAATTGATACTACTCTCCCAAGAGAGATTACCGGTTTAACTACAATTCTCTGCATCATCCAAATAAGAATAAATGCAATAACTGTACCTGTAATTAAGAAAAATATTGTTAAAATATTTCTGGAGCTATTTATTTCCTTAAATATCTCATCAACAGACACCTTGTAATGAGCTACACCTCTAACAAAAGATTCTGTTCCATGACAGGTTCTGCATTCCGGAAGATTCAAAATTGGGAAAAAGTAATCAACTTCCCGGGAACTCAATAATTCAACATATCTGGGGGTATTGGATTCAAGAACCTTTTGAAAATCAGCATCCTCTATCATTTTAAATTCAGACCTGGGTGTTTCACTGAACATTATCCTATCCTGAAAGCTATTAACAGCTTCCACTGTAGAATAATCATTAAAAGCAACAGTTCCATCAGACCGATAAATTTCTATCTCTTTAAACTCCTGCATTGCTTTTAGATCTGACATAGTTTTATTAGCAATTGGAGCTTCGCCACTGAGCATTATATTTCTTATTACAGTATTTAAAATACCATTATTTACGGTTAGATTATTTCGCATAGCTGAAAGAAGACTACTTTGCTGATTTGAAACAGTAAGAAAAATTGAAATTGTGATAGTAATAAACAGTACCAGAATAATTGTAATAACAACCTTAAATCGAATTGAAAACAATTTCATTTAGCATCCCTGAGAGAAACATTAAGATTAAAATCTCCTGAAGATGTAGTAAATGGAACAGAAATTACAGGGACCTGTTCCGGCCAGTGGATTCTGTAATCATTTCCTGTTATAACACCAGGAAGGGAGATAACAATTTTGAAGTCCAGCAAATCCTTTTTAGCATTTCCAGCAACTATATTTATTAATTCACCTACACCATCCAGGACTTCACTACCAAGAGCCTGATAGGAATGTCCTGCAAATTTTGATATAATTTCAATGGCTGTCTCTCTGGAAAAACTAAGAACCACTGATCCTGTAGTTTCTCCGGCAAGCCCTATAATACCCGAAACTTCATTTAAGGCCTGAGGATCTTTCAAAACATAAGGAGTTCCACTTTCCACTTCAAGACCTAAATAATTTTTAAACAGATTCATTGATGCAGCTATAAATGGGTTAATATACTTTGCCTTCATATAATATACTTACTTATTTTTTCCCATAAAATATCACCTTTTATGGGTTTAACTACATAATTAGTAACACCTGCAGATATTGCTTCTACAACATTATATTTAGCTGCTTCTGATGTAATCATAATTATGGGAGTATTTTCATATTTTTCCAAAGATCGAATAATCTGAACAAATTTCAAACCATCAAGTTTGGGCATATTCCAATCCAGTAAAAATAAACCAATATTCTCTTTCTCAGCAATTTTGACGGCAATTTCACCATTTTCAGCTTCAAAAATTTTAGATTCTTCAATTTTTTTTTCAAGCAAAATATTTTTATGTATTCTGCGCATTACAGCAGAATCATCGACAATAAGAAAGTTCATAAATCGTCTCCTTTGTAGGGAACTCATTATATATAGTCAGATACTTTTATATTAAAGTCAAGTTAATTACTTTTTAACTAATGATTAAAATAAACTTATTGAATATTAATTAAGTTAGTAATATTATAAATGAACATTCCAAAGAGCTTATTCTTCTTAGTTTAACCACTTGTTCTATTTTTTAAAGAGGTAAAAAAGCGTGGGTATTGCAACTATAGAGGAACTGGTTAGAGCCAGTGCCCTTTTAACAACTGATCAAAGCCGTACTTCTCTAATTTCTATTCTTGTAGAACAGGCACAGGATATTAGTAAATCTGAAATAGGGGCTCTCTATGCCTACCCTGTAAATAATTTAAATCAAAATACCCTTAAATTAGTATATAAAAGAGGGAAGTATAATATCCCCCAGTCTTTTTCTCTTGAATCGGATCTCATTAAATTTATGGAAGATTGTGGAGAAGCTCTAATTGTTCATAGTAAAGAAGACTTATTTTTTCAGCAAAGCCTTTTGGATGAAGAGATGAGCAGCGCCATTGTTCTACCACTAAATACTGCTAGAAGAAAAATTGGCATATTAATTATGAATTCAAAAAAAAATAATTTTTATGGTAAAAACAGACTTAATTTCCTTGATGCATTTACAAAACTATCAGGTGGAATGGTTCATAACGTAGAATTATTTCAGGAAGTTAAACAAAAACTTAAAGAAATTGAAGATTTACAAAGATATCAGGAAAGTATTTTCAGCTCAATGACCAATTTACTTATTACAACAGACAAAAATAGTAATATTCATTACTTCAACCAGGCAGCAGCTGAACGTCTCGGATTAACTCAGAAAAATATTGATAAGGATATGAGTAATTTTTTCAGCAAATCTCTAAATAAGAAAATATTAACGGAAATAAAATCAACAGAAAATTCCCATAATGAAATTTTAGGTCTGGAAGGTATTTACAGTAGAGAAAATAGTGAAATGGATTTTTCCCTTAATGTCTCACCCCTTAAAAGCCGGATGGGGAAACATGAGGGGCTGACTCTTCTCTTTACAGATCAGTCAAAAGAACAGGAATTAAAACAAAAAGCAAATTTAGCTGTAGAAGAAAGAAGAATTGTCAAAGATATGTTTTCAAGATATATGTCTGCAGATGTTCTTAGGAATTTAATGGAATCACCTGAACTGGTTCAACTTGGAGGAAGCAAAAAAGATGCAACCGTATTTTTTGCTGATATCAGAGGATATACATCATTTAGTGAAGGGAAGGAACCTGAATATATTATTGAAATATTAAATGAATACTTTAGTGAAGCAGTTGAAATAGTAATAAAATATAATGGTTATATAGATAAATTTATAGGTGATTGTATAATGGCAGCCTGGGGAGTACCAGTTGTAAACCCGGATAAAGATGCTATTTCCGGAGTAGGTTGTGCAATAGAGATTCAGGAACTTGTAAAATCAAAAACTCGAAAATTTTTCCAGGGGAAGGCATCTCACCTTCAAGGTTGGAATTGGAATGCATAGTGGACCGCTAATTTCGGGAAACCTTGGCAGCTCAAGAAGAATGGATTACTCAGTTATTGGAGATACAGTTAATATTGCTGCAAGACTGGAAGGTGTAGCAAAAGCAGGAGAAGTTATTATTACCCAGCAAACCAGAGATCTAATTGGGGATCATTTCAAATTAAAGGAGCTGGAACCGGTTAAGGTAAAAGGTAAAAACAAACCTCTGCATATTTTTAGTGTTTTAAAGCAGGTAAGTTAAGTAAGAACGGGAGAGAATAAAATGAATAATCTGTTAAATATTGTAAATGAACTACCACTTTGGATTCTTGCAGGAACAGGTATATTAGTTATTACAATTATCGTAGTCATAATTGTTTTTATATTATACAGAAAAAAAATAAAAACTTTTATAAAGTACCTTGAAGAATCTCTTGAAAATAACAGCTTTTCAAATGAATTTTATTCACAGACATTTATAAAAAAACATTCTAAAATAATTGAAAAATTTGCGAATCAGACAAATAAAAATATTATAACTCTTTCCAATCTTAATAATGTTTGGTTACAGAAACTAAAAGCAAAACCAAACGAAAAATATATAAGGAAAATATTGAAATATATTCCTGAACAGGGGTTATTCTATTGTTTCCTTGCTGCCCTGAAGAAACCACAATTTACTAAATATCTTTTGGAATTTCTTGGAGATGAGCCAGGAAGTCTCCGTCAATTACCATTAAGCAGTTTAGGAGAACCCTTTGATGGGAAAGCTGCAAATATATTATTTTTAAATCGTATAGATGAAATAAGAGAAATGGCAGGGGATCCTGAGTGGTCTGTTCGATATTTTGCTATAAAATTACTCTTAGTAGAAGATTCAGACAGATCAAAAAGAGGAATTCTTGAAGCATTTGAAGATCCACATCCTCTGGTACGAAAATCTGTTATAGATGAATGCACAATTGAGGATAGAGCTAAACTTTATGAAATATTAAAAACCCATCTCCTTGATGACCCCAGTCTTGAAGTAAGAGAATCCGCCTATAAAAGAATAAATATGGATTTTCAGGATATTCACTCAATTGATTATACTGCTCTTAACTCTGTTCAGGCACTCCACGCTTTGGAGTTCTTAAACTCTAAAAATGAAAAGGATATTGATGCAGCATTAAATTTCCTGGAAGGGGATGATCTTGAATTGAGATTTCCTTCAGCTATATTTTTACAAAAAGCTGGTCTTCTAAGTAGCATGCTTAAGAAACTAAGCTTTAAAGACACAGTAGAAATGGAACGAACCAGTCGATTACTTCTAAATGCCGCTGAAGTTAAAACAACAGGGTTCTTAAAGGAAAATATCCAAACAACTGCATCGTTATATACTGCACTCTCAATTCTTAAAAATACAGGAGAGAAAGGATTTATTAGCAATTATGCTGAAAAAATATTTCAAATGAACGAAGAGGCTGATGAGATTATCTGGAAAACTGCAGTGGAATGCATAAAAGAACGAGGTGATGAATCTTCTATTATTTTACTTTTAAAGGAACTTAAAAAAATTAAATATAATGAAACTAAAGCAAATTTCATTCTACAAAACCTACCCATAAAATCTGAACATCTAAGTTTTAATCTCTTACTTGATTTATTATTAGATAATAAATTCAGCGCCAGGAATGAACTCGTAAACACGATCTCTCTTATTCCTGAAGATATGGTAATTCCTGAATTGTTTAAGATATTCCAGGGTGGTCGCAATGCTTATTCACATAAAATTCGTATTTCCGCATTACAGATCCTGGCAAATTATAAACTGCCTTACTGCATTCAGCCAATTATAGAACAACTTCCAACCCTGCCTGTTAATGAAGCAAAGGAATTTTCTGCTCTTATGTCTAATTTTGCCGGAGAAACTTTTGATAAAAGAGTTCTAAGATTATTGGATCAACCGGATGGTAAAGTTAGAGCCTCAGTTATTGCAAGCCTGCCGGGAACAAGAAAAAAAGAATTTATAAAGTATATAAATAATGCTCTTTCAGATGCTGATCCGGAAGTAAGAATTGCCAGTATTTGGGCACTGTCTGATTATGACGAGACAAAAATACTTAATCAAAGTTTTGATATGTTGAGAGATCCTGTTGAAAGAGTAAGAATTGCCGCAGCAGAAGCTCTTGGTAAATTTGCTAAATCAGATAAATTAAGCTACTTTACAGAGTTATTCAGAGATAAAAATGAAGTCATTGAAGTTAAAAAATCTGCTATACAGGGAGTAAGTAAATCTGATCAAAATAGGGCTGTTGATATTTTAGTTGAGGTAATTGATGAAAATCAAATTCTTGAACAAGAAGCTGTAAAAGCACTTGCAGCAAATCCATCAAAGAAAGTAATTACAAGAATTATTGAAAATATGAAAGATTCTTCGCCTACTCTTCGGGATAAAATAATGAATATTTTCAAACTAATGGGCGAATCAGGAGAAGAAGCTTTAAAAAAATTACTTGCCGAAGATATTGCTTCTCTGAAAGACTCAATAAGTGACATATTGGAAACAACAGGATATGTAGAGCATGTAATTAGAAAACTTTCTCATAGGGACCCTCATATTAGACGTTCTGCCGCAGAATTCCTCTCCCTTTTAGGAACTAAATCAGCATTTCGAGGAATTGTACTTGCTGCCAGAGATCCGGATCCGGAAGTTAGAATAAATGTTACAAGAGCTTTGGAAAAATTATCCAGTAAATCAGGGGAAGAAATCCTTGAGTCTCTTAAAAATGATCCGGATAAAAAAGTAAGAAAATTTACAATGTGGGCTATGGCAAGAACAAAAGCAAAGAGAATAGAAGATTGAGAACTAAGGTGCAGGCAGGCCTGCACCTTATGAGACCAGTCTTATATGGATCTTCTTCTTGAGGATCGATCACCACCACCGGAAGACCGTCCTCCGCCATACCCTGATCGTCCACCACCTGAAGGTCTTCCTCCTCCACTTCTTCTGTGAGGTCTTTGATTATATGAAGGAGCCTTATCAGAAACTTCGACATTTACCTTTCTACCTTTATAATGAACTTTTTTGAATGACGAAATTAGAAGATCAACATGAGCTTCATTTATTTCAAAAAAGGAAAAGTTTTTTAGCATATCTATTTTACCGATAGGAATATTTTTCCTTCTTGTTGCATCATTAACAAGACCAATGAGACCAGGAACTGTAAGTTTATCCATTTTACCCAAATTGATGAATAATCTGACATCACCCGGCTTGGATGGATGACTCTGAATCCTTCCATTTGGATTTCTTCCAGTTTCCTCCGGAGAAATAATATCGCTGGAATCCTGGTAGTAATCTAAAAATCTGTTAAATTCCAATGATACAAAGTGCTTTATAACTGATTCTCTATCCAATTTTTCAAACTTTTTAAATACATCGGGAAGATACTCACCTATGAGTTCCTCATTTATATCCACTTTATTTACCCTGTCTATAAGGTGAAAAAGCTGTTTCTCACATACCTCTTTACCTGTGGGAATACTTTGGCGAATAAATTGTTTTCCAAGCTTATTCTCAATATGTTTAATTGAATGTCTCTTTCTGGGACCAACCAGGGCAATAGAAACACCTTTTTTACCTGCACGACCTGTTCTACCGCTTCTATGAATATATGTTTCAGGATCATCAGGAAGCTCATAATTTATTATATGGGTTAAATCACTGACATCAATTCCTCTTGCTGCAACATCAGTAGCTACAAGCATTCGTAAATTCTTCCTTCTGAACTTCTGCATAACATAATCACGTTGAGCCTGGGAAAGATCACCATGAAGAGAATCTGCACTGTACCCATCCTGAATCAATAATTCAGCTACTTCCTGAGTATTATTACGGGTTCGACAAAAAACTATTCCATTTATATCAGGGTTCATATCTGCAATTCGTTTGAGAGCCTTATAACGATCTTTATTAGATACCATATAATACATATGAGAAACATCATCAGAACCTTTGTTCCTGGTCCCGACTGTAATTTCTTCAGGCTCATTCATATACTTACGAGCCATCCCGGCAATTTCTTTAGGCATAGTTGCAGAAAATAAACAGGTTCTTTTGCTTTCCGGAGTNTCAGCCAAAATAGCATTTAGTTCATCTCTAAAACCCATATTCAGCATCTCATCAGCTTCGTCCAGTACAACAGTTTGTACAGAAGAAAAATTTGTCTGCTTTCTACGAATAAGATCCAGCATCCTGCCTGGAGTAGCAACCACAACATGAGCACCTCTTTTAAGTCCTCTAATTTGTGTATCAATACTGGAACCACCATATACAGCTAAAATATTCAAACCTTTTTGATACTTTGAATAATCAGCAAGATCTCCGGTAATCTGCATACACAACTCTCTTGTGGGGCTTAAAATAAGAGCTTGAGTAATTTTTTTGGAAACATCTATGTTTTGTAATATTGGAATACCAAATGCTGCAGTTTTTCCAGTTCCTGTCTGAGCCAGGGCTAAAAGATCTTTATCACTATTTAGTAAAATTGGTATAGATAATTCCTGTACCGGCATTGGATTTTCATAACCCAGATCAACTAAACCTTTTACAATTATGGGATTAACACCCATTTCTTCAAATTTGTTCATAACTCACCTTGTTCGATTAGATAGATTTAAGACATAGGCTAATTACAACTCTCCCAGAATCTTAATTACAACGGACAGGTTAGTAGATTTAATTACTTATATAATATGCAGTAAGGAATATCGCAAAAGGCCTTTAGCTTTTGGAGGATAGTAGTCCCTTTGAATCTATTTGTCAATACTAAATAATTTAGCCAAGAATAAAGATCTAAGCAGATTTTGTGTTGACGGATAGCAAATATAATGATAAATTCCCTTATCTGGAGAAACTGGAAGTATTATGGAAATTAAACTTAAAAAATACTCTTCAACTTATATTGTTGAAGTTGTTGGAGATATGGATCTTTACAGCGCTTTTGAACTTAAAAACGTTGTAACAAAAATGCTTGCAAAAGATATAAAAAACTATGTTGTGGATCTTGCAAAAGTTGATTATATAGACTCCAGTGGAATTGGAGTTCTTATCCATATTTACAGTAATATTAAAAAGTTGAATCGAATTTTAAAAATTGCAAATGTACATGGATCTGTAGAAAAGGTTATAAAACTAACAAAACTATCACAATATTTCCCAATCGTTGGATCTGTTAAAGAAGCCCTTCTTCAGATTGAACAAACTAAAAAGGTGCAGTAATGTTATTTGAACATAAAGAAATAATAATTGATGACAATCACAAATTACTTAATAGAGACAATTTATTTTACAAAGAATTTCAATCTGATTTCCGACAGGTGAGATTCTTTTCGATGGTTGTTGTTCAAAAGGCTCCACCGGAAATAAAAGAGATAAATCTTCTTGAACAGCAAATAAGCGAATTAATTAAAAATGCTGTTAAACATGGTAATAACAAGGATATTAATAAAAAAGTCAGGGTATGGGCTGCATTTGATACTAATTTCGCCCATGTAATAGTTGAAGATGAAGGTGAAGGGTTTAAAAAACTTGAAGACTGGAATGAATTTAATAAAAAACGAACTGAATGCTTTGAAAACCAGGATTTTGATGCAATGGAAAAGTATTTTGCATACAGAACAGATAATAGTGATGAAAATGATGGTGGAAATGCATTATTTGCTACTCTGGAATATTGGGATGGTGGTGTAGTTTTTAATAATAAAAAAAATTGTATTGCTGTCTATAAAAACTTTGAAAAAAAGAAACATGGTATAGATTTAAACCATTCGGGTAGCTAATGGATTCTAAGAAGAGGTCAAATATAAATCTGCCTCTGATTATAACCTTTACAGATGAAGGTGTTGCTTTTTTTAGAAATCATAATAAAAAACTCAATAAAACACGATTATCCAATAATATTCTTGCATACGGAATGAGCCTTGAGGAATTTTCAGCTCATTCTATACAAAATATGATTATTGCAGATTATGTTTCCCGAATTGAACTTTCCCGAACAGCATTTACCGCAAAACGTAGTGAAATAATGGATATATCAAAACTAATTTTTTACGGGATACTTTACAGAAGATTTTCAAAGATAGTTACTAAAAGATTTTTGGGATCCATATTTATAGAGAATTGGAATCGATCAAATCCAAAAAATATTTTAGATGAAAATTCAATATTACAAAACAATATAATGCAGAAAACTTCTTCTTTAAATAAAAAATTAGTTGAACAGATGAAAGATGAAATTATAAATGGTTCAGTAATAAACTTTCCTGGAATCAAAGAACTCACTTTTGAAGAACTGGGAAAAATTAAACATACAGGTAAAAGATTCCTTGATAGTTTGAATCCTTTAATTTGGTATATTCTATCTGTTTCCCAGGGATATCACGATTACGAAAGTCTTAATAAAGATATAATTTTATTACTAAAACAGTATTTGGAAAAATCAAGAATTGCGGAATATTTATCACTTATGATAATGGAATTTGCTATTAATGCAGAAATCAGCCAGTTAAAAAAATTATCAAAACAGTTGTATAAAAACAAGATTGATTTTGGTAGAATTATTCATAACGAACGAATTAGAAATGAATTACTACGATTCCTGGAAAGTAAAAATGAATTCCTTACCCTATCGTGGAAAATTAAAGGAAATGCAAATTCCATTGGAACTGATAATAAATTACAAGTAATGATATATAATAAAGATAATGAATATAAAAAACTCAAGCAAAAAATTTCAGACCAGAAAACTGTTGATATTAATAAAAAATCACTAATTGATTTTTATAAAGATGAATCTGAAGATGAATTCAATTCTGATCTCGGTATGCATTATCTTTCATACATGAAGGAAGCCTGTAGAGAACAGCAGATATATTTTGATTCACATATGGATCAGATAACTGATAGTGACCTTAACATAATAACCCTGTCCCTTGTGTTCCAGTAAGGATATTATATCCCTTTCAAAATTAATAAAGTCTGATCATCATGCTGTCGGGAATCGCCAACAAAGGCTTTAAGGTCCGATCTTAATGAACTTATAATTTTTACCGGATTCTGCCTGGATTCACTTTTTAATATTCTTTGCAGAGAAAATTGAGAATACTCTTTACTCAAACTATTACGCGCTTCAGTAATTCCATCAGTATAAAGAGCAAGAATATCATCTTTTTCGAGAGTTATTGTTGTTTGTTCATATTTTATTGAGCTTTCAATCCCTATTGGCAGCCCGGGAGTATCTATCTCACGGAAAGTCCCTAATTTACTTTGATAATGAAGGAGTGGTGCATGAGCAGCATTTGCATATACTATTTCTTTCTTTAATTCATCATAAATTATAAAACTCATAGTAGCAAACTGATCAGCTTCAGTTCTTCCGATAATAGCTTTATTCAGTATAGTTAATATTTGCGCAGCATCTCGACTGGGAGAAGCAGCTAATCTTATAATTGTTCTGATCATTATCATCAATAAAGAAGCAGGTACTCCTTTCCCGACTACATCACAAATAATTATTGCAGATTTATCTTTATCAAGTCTAAAAAAATCATAATAATCACCACTGACCCCCCTGGCAGCCTCTGTAAAAGCTGCAAAGGATAACCCTTTTGTATCTGGTATTGTTCCGGGAAGAAGATTCTTTTGTATATCTGCAGCAATTCTTATTTCCCTGTGAAGTTCACTTTTCTCAATGAGTTCATGATAATTATATATATTATCGATTGTTAAAGCAGCATAATCACTAAAAGTCCGGATATGATTAAAATCAATATCTGTAAATTGTTCTCCAGGTCTATTTTTTGACAGCACTAATGTTCCAAGAACTCTTCCACTAATAATAAGTGGAACTACCATTATTGAACTGATAAACAGAAAAGATCCTTCTACCTGGTTTTGTTTCATATCATCTTCTGTCAAAAAATCTCTAATAAAAAAATTACTACCCGTTTCTATTGCTTTCCCAATTATAGTTTCACCTGTCAGAATTGGTGTATTTGCTACAAGTTCTACAAGTTTTTCCATATTATTGGCATATTCCGGAGGTACATAAAAGAGAGGTGGCAGCAAGCCAATAGATATCTTTTGTTTAATAATAGAATCATCAAGCTCATCAACAAGAAATACAGAACCAGCATCTGCAGCAGTATTTTTAACAGCAGAATCAATCACTATTTCAAGAACTCTGTCAAGATTACTCTCTATAGATATAGATCCACTAATTTCAAGCATAAAATCCAGTACAGATTCAAGCTTCTCCCACAGTTCATTTTTAAATATATTATAATGGTTTGAAAAATTTTCGAATTCATCTCCGGATTTTATTTGTAATTTTTGGGAGAAATCACCAAGAGATAAGGAATGAATGGCATCCCTTATCTGTATTATGCGAGATCCCATGCGACGGGAAAAGATAGTTATAATTAAAATACTAAATACAACTGTAAGCAATGAAATACTTACAGCAAAAATTATACTACGTGTTATGGATGAATTTGTATATTCGTTAAGTAAAATCAATTCATCCTGCAAATCTATTATAAAATTATAGGTATCAATTCCAACAAATTGAAGACTCCCTTCCAAACCAAATATTTTTTTAAGAAAATCATCATCAAACCCACGTTCATCAGAAAGTTGATATCGAACACGCATTAATTCACTGGTTCCCCTTTCTTCAGCATATGGACTGGTAATTAATAGGTCCATCTGGTTAAATAGAGATATATAAGAGTTCTCATAGATGTCCAGCCATCTATCTATAAGCCTGGATAAAATCAGGGCATCTTTTTCCGGAATAACTTTTCTAATGCTGGTATCCCTAAATTGATTAAATAGGATACCAAAAATATTTATAGAATCTATCAGGTCTCTTTTTTGATCAAAAAGATCTTTATTGGAAACCATAACTCTATCAAGTTGAGACTTAATCTGCTCCACTCCTGCAAGTACTTGTTCTGAGTGAATCTGGAAGTTTTTCTGCTTTATAATAGATTGAGAATAGAAAAATATTACTGAGAGAGCTATAATAAATCCAGCTACAGCTGTCAGCTGAAGAACTACAAGTTTTGGCCGTATATTCATACCTGGATAATATCACAGGTATTGATGAATGGGAAGAAAAAGAAGGTTGGGAATTATATGAAAAATGTATCAAATAAAGAGCTTATAGAATATTTTAAAACATTTGTAACTGAACAACGAATAAGCAAAATGGAAAATATACTNTCCTCCAGAACAAGATACATAACTGTAGTACTGGAAAACATCTATCAACCTCATAATGCAAGCGCAGTCCTCCGAAGCTGTGATGGTTTTGGCATTCAGGATGTACATATAATAGAAAACAGTAATTCATATAGAGTAAATCCCGGGGTTTCACTGGGGACAAGTCAGTGGCTTACTAAACATAATTATAATAAAAAAAACGATAACACAAAAGATGCCATAGATTCTTTAAAAAAACAGGGATACAGGATTGTAGCTACAACACCTCATACATCTGATAAAAACCTGGAAGATTTTGATATCCCAAAGGGGAAAATTGCACTCTTTTTTGGAACAGAAATGCATGGACTTTCTGAAACTGTTCTTAATAATGCTGATGAATTTATGAAAATCCCTATGTATGGTTTTGTAGAAAGCTTTAATATTTCTGTATCATGTGCTCTGAGTCTACATTCCTTAAGTCACAAACTCAGAAAATCTGATATAAACTGGTCCCTGTCCCCGGATGAAAAAGAAGAGGTCCTTCTGGAATGGATGCGTAATTCAGTAAAGAATGCTGCCAGCCTGGAAGAGGAATATTTTAGACGGTTACGCTAAGAACCGGTGCTTCGGTACAATTTTGCGGAGCAAAACCACTCAGCAACCGGTATTTATACAACATACCATTCGGTTACTGAGTTTTACGTCCCCATATATAATCCCGATATTAGAAGCAAAATGTATTGAAGTGTTCGAAGGGGACTATTATCCAATCAACAGATTAATAAAATCTGCACCTTCAATTTCGCCATAAGATCCTGATTTGGCAGATTCTTCATCATAAATTTTAACATCATCAGGAGTCTCCCCTGGTTTCATTATTATAAAAGGAATAGGTTCTCTTGTATGAATTCTCATTTCTACCGGTGTGGGATGATCAGGAAGAACAGCAATTGTAAGATCATCTCCAATTTTATCTTTATTTTCAAGTACATACTTTACAATCCTCTTATCCAAATATTCTATGCACTTCATCTTAAGATCCAGATTGCCATCATGGCCGGCTTCATCAGTGGCTTCTACATGGAGATAAAGAAAGTCGTGAGTTTTAAGAGCTTCGACAGCTGCCTCAGCTTTCCCCTCGTAGTTTGTATCATACAAGCCCGTTGCTCCATCTACACGAATAACATCCATCCCGGCATATACACCAATTCCATTAATAAGATCAACACCGGATATAACTGCACCCTTAAGACCATATAGCTCATTAAAAGANGGCATTACAGGTTTTGTTCCAGGAGACCANGGCCATATTGAACTTGCAGGATCTTTGGAAAAATTAATGCGATCTAAATTTATTTGATGTGTCCCAAGAACTTCCTGAGAATGCAGAATTAGAGAATTAATAAGCTCTGCTATTTTTTCACTATTTTGATTTAAAGGTTTTACAAGTAATTTTGTGAAATCTTCTCCAGGATGGTCATGCGGAGGGATACAATCCACTTCTGATCTGCCTGCATTCTTAATAATAAGAATATGCTTAAAAGAAATTCCCGGATAGAACTTTACATTTTTAAATTCAGGATTACTTTCTACTGATTTATTAAGAGCATCAATCAATACTCTCGATTCTTCTGTTGGAATATGCCCTGCTGAATGATTTATTATCTTCTTATCAGTTATATTTAGAAGATTGCATCTAAACACAAGATCATTTTCATCAACTTCCACACCCATATTGGCGGCTTCCAGAACCCCCCTGCCTTTAAAGTATTTATGAGAATCGTATCCCATAACCCCTAAATTAGCTACAGCACTCCCTGTCGGCATATCGTCTGGTATAGTTTTCAGTAAACCATTCCTGCCTTTTAAAGCAATAGAATCAATGTATGGTTTATCTACAGCCATAAGAGGTGTTTTCCCACCTAATTTTTCAACAGGTCTGTCTGCCATACCATCACCAAGTATTATTATATATTTCAATTTTTATTCCTCTTTAATTTACTGTTTATTATAAAAAACCAGATTTTTAATAAAAAATCAATGCGGAGACACCAATAATAAAGTACAATCATGAAAGACTGTGAAAATCATCAATAAAACATAACAGGAGCTCTTTATGAAAGATACCAGAAAAGCAATACTATCCTGGACTCTATATGATTGGGCAAACAGTGCCTTTGCTACTACTGTAATGGCTGGTT
>JGI24023J19991_10000303_pt1 | contig 38593 bp, 32 predicted proteins | sample Cruoilmetagenom1_FD_19991 | JGI IMG/M metagenome (IMG submission 19991)
AGTATTGAATAAGTTTCTACCAACACCAAAATTTAATTCAGCAAACATACCCCTAGTAGTAACCCATTTACCACCTACACCTATACCTAATGCAAAATCTGAAATCTTCTCTTTTTCAATTCTAATAATTTCAAATTGATCATTAAAAAAATGTGTATTATAGCTTCGAGAATTTAACATTCCGAAACCTTCTACAAAAAAACCACTTGCATATTTCTTTCCAAAATATACTCGATAATAAGGAGAAATATAATAGTCAATATCATCATTAATATCTTCATCAAAAGGCAAAAATAAAGAGACACCCACGCCAGATTCTTCATTCAAAAGTCTTTCATAAGTGCCTTCAAACGCACCCAGAACTAAATACAATCCATTAATTTTTACTTCATTTTGTTTGATAGAGTTCTCTTGATCTTCTTGTGAAAATCCAATAAGAGAAAATAACATAGCAATTACAATAAGTTTCTTTTTCATATAAATATATTAGTTAAAGTGAATAAGCAATGATTTAACAAAAATCATACCAATATGAGAGATGCATTATTGTATCAATGGTTGCTTGTAAAATTCATATTTTACATCACTCAATAGCTAACATAAATACACCTTTTGTTAGCACGTTTTTATCCTTAAAATCTTTACCGTTTAATATTTCAATGAACTTTTCTGTTTTCTTGCCAATATTTAGTTTGACTTTTTCGAATGTGAAGATATCATCTTTTTTATCTTTTAATACCAATGCAAAAAATGATTTCTCTATTTCTACAACCGCATTAGAAGGAATTGCCAGACCATTTTCAACGGCAGTTACAATTTCAGCTTCTATATACATTCCTATCACAAAATTAGACTGTTTATCCTCTTTTATATGTCCATGTACTTTTATCGTTCTGTCAGCTTCATTAACGGTAGTACCAACTAAATGAACATCTGCCTTAAACGTTTCATCTGAAGCTTCGGGCATTTTAAAATTAATTGGTTGCTCTTTTTTAATCTTTAAAATATCTTTCTCAAAAACTGCTAATTCTAAATGAATATGATCGGTATTTACAATTTCAAGTATCTCGTCAGAAGGTGAAACATAAGCTCCGTTTGTAACATTAACTTTGGTGATATAGCCTGCAATTGGAGCATAAATATTAACTTTAGAAGTTATATTTCCTGCTTCTACAGCAGTTGGACTAATATTCATCATTGTAAGTTTCTTTCTCAGACCATTGTAAATGGCCAAAGCACTTTTATAAGTGCTCTCTGCTTTTAAGTAATTCTTTTGTGATGTTATTTTTTCATTGAACAACGTTTGTTGCCTTTCAAATTCTGATTTTAAATAACTTAATTTTTCTGACACCTCTAAATATTGCTGCTGTATTTCAACAAATTCAATGTTTTCAATCGTAACTAGATATTGTCCTTTTTTAACTTTATCACCAATAAGTAAAGGTGTGTTTTTTATATAACCACTAATTAGGGTACTAACACTAGCTCTGTTTTGGGGAGGCACGTCTGTAAATCCGTTAACTTTAACGGTTTTATTAAATGCTTCTGTAGTTAAAACACTCAATTCCATTTGCTCAGTATCAAACTGAGCTTTAGTAACCTTAATAGAGTTATTTTCTGTAAGTTTCTCATTTACAGCATCGTTATTTTTTTCTGATTTTCCACAAGATAAAAATACAAGTGAAAATATTAAGATATATATGCGTTTCATTGTTCTGTTATTTCTATAAGATTAAATAATTTATTGTAATTACGGTTTGATTGTATTTATTTAGATTATCTAAATAAGTAAGCTCAATATCCTTAGCATTTTCGATACTTTGTATGTATTGAAAAAAATCTATTTCGCCATTTTTAAAACTACTTGTTGCAGTTTTTATAATTTCTTTAGATAATGAATTACCTTGTGTTTGATAATAATTAACAGCTTCATTATATTGGTGCAGCTCAGCCATCAGTTTATTATATTCGGCATCAAGGTTTGCCTTATAATTTAGTTGTTGTTCAGCTACAATTTGCCGAGCAATTTTCGATACTTTTAACTTCGATGCATTACCACTAAACAGAAAGGGTATTTTAATTCCCAATTGGTATCCATTTAAGTTACCATCTAAAGTGCTATTACTTCCTTGAAAATACTCTACACTTAGATCTGGCAACAAATTTTGCTTCTCTTGTTGATGTTTCGCTTTATAATATGCCTTAGAATTTTCAAAATATTGTAAGCCAATATTATTCTCTGTAGAAATTATTTTTAAATTGAGCTTCATTAAATTTTCATCTACTATAACAATAGTATCAACTTGAACAACTTTTTTTAATTGCTCATAATTCCATACAATTTCTTGCTTAGCTTGTTTATAAAGTGTTTGTAAATGCTTTTCTTTAGACTGTGCGGTGATCATTTCTAGATAATTGGTCTCACCTAATTCAAATCTACGTTTAGCAGAACTTGTAAAATTTTGATAAAGACTATCTAAAAATTGATATGTTCCTGCTTTACTTTTAACATATTGTAAATTATAATAAGCTAAAAACACCTCTTTTTTTAAGGTTTCTAATTGAATATCATAGTTAGATTGCTCAACTGTATGTTGTGCCTTATTTACCTTTTTATCAGCAAAATAGACCGTAGGAAATTTAAAATCTTGCTGAACCCCAAATACTTTTAAGGGTTCATTATTAACTGCCATATTATTCTCATCAAAATTATAATACAAAGAAGTTTTATCAAAATTAAAAGCAGTACCAACATTTGCTTTTGCCTGATCAACTTTTAAAGAAGATGCTTTTAGACCGGCATTATTTTTAATTGCTAATGAAATCGTTTCATCAATATTTAAAGGTTCTTGTTGTGCCTTTATAGAAAAAGAAACTAATAATATAGCAACTGTTATAATTCCATTTTTACTCAATTTATTGTACTTTTTTTCCTCAAACCAAGCATATAATACAGGTAATACAATTAGCGTTAAAATAGTAGCTGTTACTAATCCACCGATAACCACAGTTGCTAATGGTCGTTGCACTTCAGCGCCTGCATTTGTTGAAATTGCCATTGGTAAAAACCCTAATGCCGCAGCCGCTGCTGTAAGTAATACAGGGCGTAGACGTTCTGTAGTTCCTTTTACAATTCTCTCTTTAATATCCATAATTCCGTGTTCTTTTAATTCTTTAAAATGCTCTATCAAAACTATACCATTCAGCACCACTATTCCGAAAAGTGCAATAAAACCAACACCTGCCGAAATACTAAAAGGTAAACCCCTTAGCCATAATAATAAGATCCCTCCCACAGTAGCTAATGGAATAGCCGAATACACAATTAGTGCTTCTTTAATAGATCCGAATGCAAAATGTAACATGATAAAAATGAGCACTAATGCTATTGGTACTGCAATTTTTAATCGTGCCTTGGCATTTTGCAAGTTTTCAAACTGCCCACCATAAGTAATGCTATAACCTGTTGGTAGTTTAATATTGTTTTCAACGAGTATGCTAACATCTTCAACCACCGACTGTAAATCTCTGTTCCTAACATTTACACCTACAACAATTCTACGTTTCGTATCATCTCTAGATATTTTTGCCGGTCCTTGTGTATAAGTAATTTCAGCCAATTCATTCAACGGAATTTTATTGCCTTTTGGAGTATCTACATATAAATTTTGAAGACTTTCTAAGTTTTTACGACTTTCAGAATCTAAGCGTATTACCAAATCAAAGCGTTTTTCCTTTTCAAATACACTTCCAACAACCTCACCGGCAAATCCCATTGAAACCAATTGATTTAAATCTGCTATATTCATACCGTAACGCGCAATTTTACTTCGATCATAATTCACACTCATTTGAGGAAGTCCTTCCACTTTTTCAATAATAATATCCGACGCTCCATCAACATCTTTTATCAATTCTTTAATCTCATCTGCCTTATTACTTAGTATATTCAAATCTTCACCGAATATCTTAATGGCAACATCCGCTCTCACACCAGTAATTAATTCATTAAAACGCATTTCAATAGGTTGGGTAAATTCAACTTCCATACCTGGGATGACTTTCAATGCTTCCTTAAATTTATCAGCAAGTTCATCCTTACTGTCTGCCGAAACCCATTCACTTTTTGGTTTTAATCTGATGATGACATCACTTTCTTCCATTGACATTGGATCTGTAGGAACTTCTGCAGCTCCAATCCTACTCACTACTTGATCTACTTCAGGAAAATTATCTAATAATATTTGTTCAATTTTAGTTGTGATATCAATGGTTTTCTTAAGTGATGTTCCTGTTTTTAATACCGGTTGAATTACAAAATCACCTTCATCTAAGGTTGGAACAAATTCTCCACCCATTCTGCTAAACAATAAAAAAGAACCAATTAATAAAGAAATAGAAAATGCTATCACCGTTTTTTTATGTGCTAGTGCCCAATGAATTACCGGATAATACATATTACTTATTACTTTCATTATCCTAAAGGAAATGTTCTTTTCAGTCTGTCTAATTGGTTTTAAAAATAATGATGAAACTACAGGTACATAAGTAAGACAAAGGAACATAGCTCCTATCAATGCGAAACTAAAAGTAAGCGCCATTGGTTTAAACATTTTACCTTCAACACTGCTTAATGATAAAATTGGGATAAACACAATTAAGATGATTAACTGTCCAAATATGGCAGAATTCATCATTTTTGAAGCACTAGACATGGTTAAATTATCTATTGTTGCCTGTTTATCCTTCTTAGAAAGTGCATTTATCTGGGTACTTTTTGTGGATATTTGGAAGGCAATAAACTCAACTATAATTACGGCTCCGTCTATAATAATTCCGAAATCGATAGCACCTAAACTCATCAAGTTAGCATCAATTCCAAAAATATACATCATTGAAATGGTGAATAGTAAACTTAGTGGAATTACAGATGCTACTATTAAAGCCGAGCGTAATCCTCCTAAAAGTAGGATAACCACAAAAATCACAATTAAAGAACCTAAAATTAAATTTTCAGCTACCGTAAATGTTGTCTTGTCAATCAATTCACTCCTTTCTAAAAACCCATTAATATAAACACCTTCGGGTAAGGTTTTTTGTATGGCTGCTACTCTATCTTTAACTGCATTGATCACTTCCATCGGACTCCCATCTTTAAGCATCATGATTTGCCCAAGTACTTTTTCACCTTGACCATTACCGGTTATGGCTCCAAATCTAGTCGCACTTCCAAAACCAACTTCGGCAATATCTTTGATGAAAATTGGTAACCCATTTGTGTTTTTAACAACAATATTTCCAATATCTTCTAAAGAACTTACCAACCCTTCCCCTCGTACAAAATAGGCTTTATCTGTTTTCTCAATATAACCACCACCGGCAACACTATTGTTCTTTTCAAGAGCTGTATAAATATCAGCAACAGCTATATCCATCGCCTTTAGCTTTTGTGGTTTAATGGCTACTTCATATTGTTTTAAAAATCCACCCCAAGTATTTACTTCAACCACACCGGGAATACCTGAGAGTTGACGCTTTACGATCCAATCTTGAATGGTACGTAAATCTGTAGCAGAATATCGGTCTTCATATCCCGGTTTTACGTCTAAAATATATTGATAGATCTCACCTAAACCTGTAGTGATTGGGCCCATTTCAGGGATACCAAACCCTGCTGGAATCTTTTCTGTAGCCGACTTAATTTTTTCAGCAATTAATTGTCTGGGCAAATAGGTTCCTAAATTATCTTCAAATACAATCGTTACTACTGAGAGCCCAAATTTAGAAACCGAACGTATTTCAATAACGCCAGGTAAATTTGCCATTTCTAACTCAACAGGATATGTAATAAATTGTTCAACATCTTGAGTAGATAAATTTCTAGACGTTGTTATAACCTGTACTTGGTTATTGGTAATATCCGGTACTGCCCCGATTGGAATTTTTGTCAATGAAAAAAATCCGAATCCGATAACAAATGCTATAAATAGCAGAATAATAAGTTTATTCTTAAGGCTGAATTTTATAATGTTTTCTAACATAATTCATATTAATAAAATTTAATAAATGCTACACAAATATCGTAAATGTATAGTTTAAATAAAGGTATTTAGCAATGAATTAAGCTAACTGCGGAGGTTGAAAATGAGCTTTTCTTTCAAATTTAGAAGTAGATTCTGAATAGAAAAAATTAAGCGGAATTTCTACAAGCGGATGATCTTCAATAGAACAATTTGCGTTTGAAGTAATTGTTACAACTGTATCTGTTGAATTTCCTTGATGTTTTAAAGGTAAATTTTTATGGTCTTGATGTTCATCTTGATGTTGTTGCATCTGATTCCCATAATGTTCAGAAAGAAAATCTAAAAAACTATCACCATAAGCTTCTTGATGAAATTTAGCATGTTGGTATAAATTTTTTACCTGCAAAATATCACCAGTACTGGCATTTGAAGTTTGAATTAAGATCAAACTTATCAATAATATGGAAACAATTTTTCTCATTCGATGCGGCAAAAGTACTAATTAATGAGTGAGTTCAATATTTTAATCCATTAATTTTAGTAATAGCATTATAGATATAATCAATTTATGACTTCCCTTTTTAGTAAGTTTTTCTGTTAATAGCATATTACTTGTATTGCCTAAAATAAAAAACGTCTTTTTAAAAACTTGCTCTTAACTGTAAAGTACCTGTATGAATAGCTTTTGCAGTTTCTGATTTTCTTCCTAAATAATTAAAATTTATATCTAAATAGGAAGTGATTTTTTTCTGTAAAGTTAAATTCCATGTGTAATTACTGCCAGGCTGTAAGCCTTCAAGCATTTGATAAGCAACGGGCGAGTTAAGATTTCCATCAAAATTATTTACAATAAAGTTTAAAGATGTATTAATTGAAAACTTTTGATTGCGAGCATATCTGAAATTCGTACCTAAATTATGCTGTTGCAATGTTTCTAATCCACTTAACTTATTTTCTTTATCCTTAAAATTATATACTAATTCAAATCTTGAATTCGCATTATACAAATATGATAACTTAGGATTGACCTCATAACTATTTAATAGAAAGTTTCGGCTTGTAAAACTCTGAGATTCACTTTTATTCTCTGAAATGGCTCCTTTGATATCAAACAACCAAAATTTACCCATCTTATGACTAAATAATAATTGATGCGAACTTAGATTATTTTCCTGATCACCTATAGAAAATGCTGTTTTATTCCTGCTTTTAAGATAAGTATAAGTTGTGGAATATTTTTGTTTACCTCTATTGTAAAAGAAGCTATTTTTTATGCTCATATTCAGTGCCAATACATCGTCATTTATTGAAAAAGGATTAAAGTCAAAATCTGTTCCTGTCCTTTCTTTTTTACTATCAATTAATACAAAAGATTGGTTCGTAAAATGAGATAACAATTTTTTAAAGCCATTTTTATTTTTCCAACTTGAAGGGTTTATAGTCAATGCCTGACTAAATTTATTCTGATTTGTTTTAATAAAATTGATTGTAGGCAACAATACTCTTACATAATTCGCCTCGTCTTGAAATTGTGCAATTTCAAATTCATCAAGTTCTTGTATACCATTATTATTGTAATCATTCCAAGTATAAAAACCTAAACCTGTGTCAACCTCTATATAGCTAAACTCTTGTTGCGGTAAAGTCCCGGAGGTAGTTTCATATACCGTTTGAAAAGAAAAGGCATTTTTAAATAACTGTTGCCTATACGTTATACGAGAGTTTAATGATTCTTCATTAGCAAGATTCACATTATTAACAGTTCTATAATTTATAAATAATGATAGGTCAGCAGCTTTATTTTGAATTAGCTTAGATCTCAAAAAGTAGGTGTTTGCGGTATTAACTTTTTGCAGTTTATTTAATTGTAAACTGTCTGTCGTTCTATAATTATAACCTATTTCTGCATAGACCTTGGCCGTGTCTCCTACTCCAATATAGCCTTCATATTCTAAAAATTTATGGCTTAAATTTGAAATGATCTCTGTGTTTTTATCTTTACGTTCATTATTTTCTGTATTCAGTTTTACACCGATCCAACTGTTCTTAAAATGATGATTAACTGATGAATACCATCTTGAGAATTTGGTTTTATTAATCTCAGCATTATTATTTAAAAAGCTACCATTCGCCTTGATCTTGGTATTATTCAGATTTAAATTTGCTAAAAAATTATGTTTACTTCCAGAAAAATTATCAGAAAAATTCAATTGGTCAAATCTATAGGAAATACTTCCCTTTTTTTCATGATCAAAAGATAATGAAGTTGTGAAGAATTGTTGATTCCCTAAAGGATTGACAAGAGCCCAATCTCGGGTAAACTCAACATTTCTAAATCGTTCAATTGTTTTAAAATCTTTGCTTATCAATTCATAGTTAATGGTGCTTTTCAGTTTCCAGGCATTATCCAATAGTGTTTGTTTCCAATTGATTTTACCGGCAAATCCTTGATTATCATTATCACTTAATGATGAAAATAGGTTTAGATCATTTATACTATAAGCAAATTCGGTATTTAATATGGTTTTGTCACTGGGAGCATAATCCGCATTTAAAATAGCGATCTGTAGTTTATAAGGTGCAATTAATTGTATTACAGGCTCATAAGCTCCTTGAGCAACTCCATTAACAGGAGCAATATATTCATATATTCTACCCGAAGCAATGGTAGTTTGTATGTTATAATTTCCATTATTTTCACCTACAAATGTAAATCGAACTGTAAACAAATCATCATCAGGATTGTTAGAAAACACAAAAGTATCCACTCCGTTTTGAAGTTCCTTTTTATACAATATTTTATTTTCTGAAAATACATCCGCAAATGCAGATGGGACGATCATTTGAGAAATATCGTCACCTGCAAGTGACAAAACTTCTTTTTGACTATTATTTAAATCTTGTTGTAATGTTTGATTTTTCGCATCATTTTCATTGTAAAAACTAACGCCTAGTTTTAACTTTTCTGTTTGATACACGGCTCCATTATAAGTGACAAACCTTGTGTAGTTTCTATCTGAAAATTGATACTCAACCGTTATCCTCATATTTGCGGTTACGGGATACGTAGCATTAAATGAAAGTTCAGCTGTATTATAATCAATGGTATAATCATTATTTTCGCCGCGTTTAAGGGGAATTCCATTTACAAATACTGTTTCACTCCCAGAGACCAACAAGATAAATTGATCAACTGTTGAACCTGTAATTTTATAAGGCCCCTGATTTCCTTCTTGTCCCAAAAATGTATTTTTGGCAAACTGACCTCTTACTATGGCGCCGGATGCAAAAAATCGAGTATCACTATCTTGCTTATCAACTGTTGCGTCTAACTTTATCCCTGCTACTTTTTTACTAAAGCGCATAAAATAATTCTCAGTATTTGTTAAATTTATATCTCCAGCTTTTAGGCTCCAATTTTTGCTGAATAGTTCAATAAACACTCTGTCAAATTCATCTAACCTTTGTGTAAACCCATTTTCTTGTAATGGCACGTTAGTGTCCGTAATAGACGCTCTGATCTTCACTTTTTCGGATAAATTCCCTGAAATTTGCAGGTCTAGATTAGAATTTACTACAGCATCTTGATTATTACCAACTGTTAATCCGCGTGAGATACTCCCACTTGTATTCAATCCGTCAAAAGGAATAAATCTATTTTTCTGATTTGAACTTTTGACACTAAACAATTTTGAAAGATCTGTTGCTTTTGGTACAATTAATTTTTCATCAAACTCTGTATAAATCTTTGTTAAAAAGTTCGGCAAAGCTGTATATTCAATTATGATACTTCCATATTTATTCTTATCGATAAACAATTGTGCCTTCGCAAAATCTACATTATAATGTGTTGAATCGATTTGCTGTTTTAATACATTGAAAACCTTGAAATTATGTGGACTAATACTAACTGAGTCAATTTGAATAGTATCTGAAACTACTTGTATAGATCTTGATCTAAAATTCTGAGAATTCTTTTGTGCATGAGAAGTAATCCCCAATAAAATTAAAAATATACATACAACTCTATTCATTAACTAAACAAACGTTTGGACGGTAAAAATAGTTTAAATTTTACTTGAGTAGCATTCTAAATCGAATAGAACCTTTTTTAAAAAAGTGATTGTTGTTCAGGTGGATTTTCATGTTCTAATAACCAGCGTTTTCGCCACAAACCACCGGCATATCCAGTAAGAGAGCCATCACTACCAATAACACGATGACAGGGTGTAACGATCCAAACAGGGTTTTTGCCATTAGCTGAGGCTACGGCTCTAATGGCTTTAACATCACCCATAATTTCACTCTGCTTTAAATATGATCTTGTTTCGCCATATTTAATTTGCTGTAATTCCTTCCAAACTTTTTTTTGAAAATCTGTACCCTGTGGGTTCAATTTTAAATTAAATACCGTTCTTTTTTTCTGAAAGTATTCATCTAATTGGGTAACACAATCTTGTAAACATTCAGGTATTTTAGTTGAAGTTTCCGCAACACTATCTACCACTGTAATTGAAGAAATACCATCATCATCACCTACAATTCTTGCGATGCCTATAGGTGTTTTATAATATGTTACTTTATCAAATACCAAAAACTTTCTTTGAATTTTGGGTTGTTATTTCTGCAATTTCCTGAGCAGTTAAATTATAAATATCCACTAACTTATGCAATACATTTATGATATAACTGCTTTCATTTCGCTTTCCGCGATAAGGAGTTGGAGCCAAATAAGGAGAATCGGTTTCTAAAACGATATTTTCAAGTGCAATTTCATTCAGAAACTTATCAATACCGCCATTTTTAAATGTTACAACTCCACCAATACCTAATTTCATATTAAAGTCGATTGCTCGTTTTGCCTGGGCTAAATTTCCGGTAAAACAATGAAAAATACCATACAGTTTATCATCTTTCACATCATCTAATACCTCAAATATTTCATCAAATGCATCTCTACAGTGAATTACGATAGGTAGCTTCTTTTCTTTAGCCCATATTATTTGTTTCTTAAATGCATCTTGTTGTTGCTGAAGAAAAGATTTATCCCAATACAAATCAATTCCAATTTCACCAACTGCATAAAATTTTCTTTTATCGAGCCATTCTTTAACTAAATTCAATTCATCTTGATAGTTTTCTTTTACACTTGTAGGATGTAATCCCATCATCAAAAAAACATATTTTGAAAATTCTTTCTCAAGATCTAACATTGCTTCTGTATAGCTAGAATCAATAGCAGGGATAAAAAAGCGAGTTACCCCATTATCTAATGCACGTTGCATCATTTTATGTCTATCTTCATCAAATTGCGTTGAATATAAGTGGGTATGAGTATCAGTAATTATCATTATAAAACTTTAGAGCTTGCAAAGATAAATATATTATACTATCATTTGTTTTTTATAATTTAGCAATTATCATTAAAAGATTAATATGAAAATATATCACAATCCACGTTGTAGTAAAAGTAGACAGGGTTTACAGTTATTGGAAAAATCCGATCAAGATTTTGAAATTGTAGATTATCAGAATAATCCTCCAACTAAAAAAGAGCTTAAAGAAATTTTAAAAATGCTAGATTTTGAGCCCATACAGCTTGTTAGAAAGAATGAAGCAATCTGGAAAGCAAATTACAAAAATAAAGAACTCACTAATGATGAGATCATTAAAGCTATGTGTAGCCATCCCAAATTAATAGAAAGACCGATTGTAATTAAAGGAAATAAAGCCGTTCTGGGGAGACCTCCAGAAAATATCAACCAACTCCTTTAGTAAATTGATTTGTGATGAGGTTTCTAGGTAGTTAAAAAAATACCCAGAAACGCTATTTTTTAATTGTGCTAAAATACTTACATTCGCACGCTATAAAAAAACAATGCGTTTGAAAAAGATTGTACTACTTCTTAGTTTCTTTCTCTTTTGGTCTTACACCTTTAGTCAGCAAGTTGTTGTTAATAAAATTAAAGTAACAGGGAAAATAATTGATTCCATTTCTGGTCAACCTGTTGAATTTGCTACTATCTCTTTTAAGAATAACGAAAAAATTGTAGGCACTACTTCTGATAAAAAAGGAAATTTCAGTATGTCTATACCCACAGGTATATATTCTGTAAAAATTGAATTTCTTTCTTATTTACCTCAGCAATTTATCAATAAAGAACTTAACAGTGACACCAATTTAGAGACTATTAAAATGTCGTTTAGTGCTGAAAATCTAGAAGAAGTTAATCTTGTAGCTGAAAAAAAATTAGTAGAATTTAAGGTTGATAGAAAAATATACAACGCCTCAAAAGATATTGCTAATAGAGGAGGAAATGCAATGGATGTGTTAAATAATACACCTTCTGTAAGAGTTGATGATGACGGGAACATAATTATGAGAGGTGCAAATGCAACTGTTTTGGTTGACGGCAAACCTTTGTTTGGTTTAGATAGTGGGACTGATATACTAAGTGCAATTCCATCTAATTCAATTGAAAAAGTTGAGATTATTACGAGATCTGCCAAGTACAGTGCAGGTGGCAGTGGTGCAATTTTAAATATAGTCACTAAAAAAAGGAAAGGTTCTGGTTTGAGCGGGTCAATTGATGTACATCTTGGCACTCCAGAAAATAATGGGGGGTCGACTTTTTTAAATGAAAATACAGATAAAATTAATATTTACTCCACTATTAGCTTTAATAATGAAAAGAAAATAAAAAGAACAACAATTGATCAAACATTTTTGGATAATACGAATAGTGCTACTGGATTTTATGAAGAAATTCGTAAAGATGAAAATCAGCGAAATAGCTTCTTATTTAGCTTGGGCAGTGATTTTTATATTAATAACAATAATACTTTAACAACTTCATTACTCATTAATACAAATAATAAAAATTTTATATCGAACTTAAGTTCAGACGATTTTGATGCAGATAATGTATTAGATAGATCAGCAGATAGAAATATTGGAGATTTTGATGACGATTCGAGAATTGAATTGTTTTTAAATTATAACACAAAATTTAATAGTAAAGGTCATCAACTTTCTTTTGATTTTAAATTTGACAATACCGTTTCTGAAAATTATGCCGATATTACAGAAAATGTTTTCACTCCTATTTTAGAAACTATAAATCAGAAAGTTGCAAAAGAACAAAAACTTGATAATTTTTTGTTTCAGTTAGATTACGAACTTCCATTTAGTGAAACAAAAAAAATAGAATTAGGTTACAAAGGAACATTTCGTCTTTATGAAAATGATTTTAAAGTAAGTCAATTTGATGAAACTATTAGTGATTTTGTAACTATTGGTGGCTTTAATAATGTAATTAATTATGATGAAAAAGTGCATGCATTTTATGGACAGTATAGTGCTTCACATGGTGATTTTTCTTATTCCGTTGGCTTAAGAAGTGAAACCTCTGATGTCACTATTGATGAAAGTGCAACAATCAATAATTTTTCAAAGAGTTATACAGATTTATTTCCGTCCGCCATATTAAGTTATGAGTTCGAAAATGGTAGTTATATTTCAGTAGATTATCACAGAGGAATCCATAGACCTACTATTGCGCAAGTAAATCCTTTTATTTCTCTAGGAAGTGAACGTTTTCAGTCGATAGGGAATCCTGATCTCAATCCTTATATCAATAATTATTTTGAATTATCTTATAGTATTGACTTTGAAAAACTATCGATATTTTCTACTATATACTTAAATTATGCGAATGATGCATTTTTAACAGTTATACAAAATGCAGGTCAAAATGATAACGGTGAAGACATTTTTATTAGAACTCCTATCAATAACGGGAATGAAAATTTTACAGGATTTGATGTGAATTTAACATATACTCCAGTTAAAGGATTAAAAATTGGCAGTTATATCAATCCTAATAATTTAGATATTAATAGTACTATTGATAATCTATATGACTTTAACAGCTGGTTCTGGATAACACAATCTTATATATCAATTTCTTTAAATAACGGATGGCGATTTAAAGCAGACCATGTTTATCAATCTGCAATAAAAAATAAATTAAAAATATTTAAGGCACTTGATTTTACAAATGTTACCATTAGTAAAAGTTTATTTAAAAAGAATGGTACGCTAACATTTAGAGTGAATGATGTTTTTAATTCTAAATGGTTTGATAAACAATCTTTTGAAGCAAATACAAATACCTTTAGAAAAGTTAGATACGATCGACGCTTTAATTTATCATTTACTTATCAGTTCAAGCAAAAGAGAAGAAGTTCTAAAGATCGAAGTAAAGAAATTGATAAAGATATATTAGAAGATAAACAAGATGAAAAATTATAAATAAAAAAGGGTTGGCAAATGCCAACCCTTTTTTATTTATAATGTAAAGAGCACTACTCTTTTAATTTCTTTGCTTCTTTCTTAAGTTTCCTTCCTTCCCTAAAAGAACCTACTAACCAATAAGGAACAACAAAGGTCAATAAAAAAATCAATAACCAAAACCCCATTGTAAATACAGTTAAAAAAATGAGAAAACCTATAAATTGTTGTATTTCCATATGTAGACTATATAAATTCGGTTCAAAAATAGTATATTTTCTTAAATCTATAAAACAAACCGCATAATATTTTTAACTTCATAATAAATTATAATATTCTATATAAAAGTCTTCTTTTCAATAGTACTCATCAAAAAACAACGTAATCCGGTAAAAATTAGGTTAATTATTTTTGATTTAAATTAGCATTAAGATTAAACCATTACTAGTTTTTATAGTCTTAGCATTAATAAAGAAAAAATGTAATGAAACTTAAATATAATTGGCATATAATAATATTGGTCTTATTTGTATTTAGCACGATATCTTTAGTTGGACAAAATGAAGAAACCTCAGGTAAAGTACTTAAGCATTTAACGCATGACCAAAAAGACATGTTGGCTGAGCAACAATTGTTAATTGACCAAGCGAAAATTGATTTTAAAAACAATTTAACAATAGAACAAAAAAATTTACTTCGAAATAAATCACTTACCCGAGGTGAAAGAACAAAATTGTTAAAAAAATCACTTTCAAAAAAGCAACGGTCTATAATTGAAGTAAATAAACGATTGCTCGACAATAAAAGAATAAAATTTAAACGTAGCTTAACTAAAAAACAAATTGTTCGGTTAAGAAGGTTTACAGATGCCAGAGATATTCATGATAGAAAAAGGTTAATAAGAAGATTAAGAAGATTAATTAGAGATAATCTAAATACAGACAATTAGTAATTAATTACAAAATTAAAAGTTTGAGAAAAACTGTATTATTTGCACTTATTACAATGTTTTTCAGTCATCATTTATTTGCGCAAATAAATGATGAAACTGAAAAAGAAATTGACAGTATCATTGAGGAATTGATATTTACTGACAGTGAAAACCTATTAGAATATATTGAGCAACTTAACAAATACCAAGTACTTTACGCCTCTGTTGGATTTAATGATAAAACTTACTTTTTAGGTAGAGATTTAGGACTAGATCAGACTAGTCTAACCGCTCAATTTTTTTATGAGCATTCAATTGGTGTTTTTATTGGTGTTTCTGGTGCTTTATATAACGATTTTGATCCAAAATGGGATTATACAACTCTTACCGGAGGTTACGGAAATCATTTTGGTAAACATAAAAATTTCAGCTATCAATTAAGTTATAATAGATATATATTTTCAGACGCTACTTCTAATGATTTTGAAAATAGTTTTGATATTGGTTTCAGTGCCGAGACTAAAAATAGTGCTTTTGGAGTATCAGCTGATTTAGCCTATTTTTTCGCTAAAGAGCAGGGATTCCAAAATAGTTTTGACGTATATGGCGAAATCAAATTGTTTAAATTGAATGATGATAACAATATTACTTTTAATCCTTTGTTAACTTTTCAATTTGGAAGTGAAAATATCGACACCTCAAGAATTGATGATCTGGCTATTGACACCCCTTTTCTCGACAGAGTAATAGGATCTTTTGAAAAATACGACCTTCGTAATATTCAACTTCAATTACCGATAACTATAGACTTAAAAAATTTCGAAGTTTTAGCTGGCTATAATTTCAACTTCCCAAATGCGTTAGAATTCGAAAGAAACCTTGATAATTCTTCCTATTTTAATTTAAGATTAAGCTATATTGTTGATCTAAAATAAGGTTTATAATAAGAGAAATACTTCCTTCAATAAAGCTATATATTTTCCCATTCATTTTAACCTTTTTTTAACTGAAAATGGATTAATCCTCTATACTTTTGGGTGTCTTATTTTGTGTTAAAATAAGGCTAAATATTAATTATTTTTTTATGAAAAATTATATCCTTTTTATATCTTTATTAGTGTTACTTCTAATTCCTTTGTTAGCAAGTTCTCAAAAAAACAATCACAATTCACATAGGTCCAATAATAATTCAAACACCGTTGAATCTATAGAAAAACAAATGGTGAAAATTCAAGAAAAGTTAGGATTAGATGGCTTACAGGCGGCAGTGGTTCAAAATATTCTAGAAAAATATTCTAAAAAGAAAAAACAATTGAGAAATCAATCTGAAGATAGACAAGTAATGATGGCTAAAATTCAAGATGTTAATCTAGAACAAAACCAAGAATTATCGGAGATATTGACTGAAGAACAGCTGGCTAATTTTCAAAAAATATTTAAAGAACAAAAAAGTCAGAATAACTCTCAATCTAAAAAAGGAAATGGTTCCGGCTCTGGAAAAAGAAAGGGCAAAGGATCAAGAAGATTTTAATAATACTTATGCAAGAATAATATGATTAAGAAAATTTTATTGATAATTGTATTCAGTATTTCCTTAGTAATAAATGCGCAACAACCGGGTTTCCCGAAGTTCCAAATTTCCGGAAAAATAATTGATAAAGAAACCGGTCAACCCTTAGAATACGCAACTGTAATATTGATCTCAGTAAAAAGTAAAAAAGTTACTGGTGGTTTGACAGATGCTGATGGTGAATTTAATATTGAGGTTAATAGAGGTATGTATAATATTTCTGTTGAATTTATCTCGTTTAAAACACACCACATTCCTAATAGAAAAATATCAGAAGACATAAATTTCGGCACTATTATATTGGATGTTGATAGTGAATCTTTAGATGAAATCGAAATAATTGCAGAAAAAACCACAGTGGAAATTAGATTAGACAAAAAAATCTATAATGTTGGTAAAGACCTAACCGTAAGAGGTGCCACTGTAAGTGATGTTTTAGATAATGTGCCGTCAGTTTCTGTAGATGTTGAAGGTAATGTAGCATTACGTGGTAATGATAATGTAAGAATACTTATTAATGGTAAACCATCTGGGTTGGTTGGCTTAAGTTCTTCAGATGCTTTACGCCAGCTTCCGGCTGATGCCATTGAAAAAGTTGAAGTTATTACATCGCCATCTGCCAGATATGATGCTGAAGGTACAGCAGGAATCTTAAATATTATTCTACGTAGAAGTAAATTACAAGGTTTAAATGGTGCTATTACAACTAATGTTCGTCACGCAAAAGGTGCTGGTATATCTGGTAATTTAAATTATAGAACTGGTGATGTTAACTTTTTCACCACTTCTGGTTATAGTTATAGAGAAATTCCTGGAAATACATCTACTTCAACCGAATTTTTCAACGATTCTAATCCTAGTACTTTTTTAGAGGAAACAAGAAATTTTGATAGGATTCGTAATGGGTATAACATTAATGCAGGAATTGAATGGTATGTAAACAAAACTTCATCAATTACAACTTCAGTGTTTTATAGAGATAGTAATAATGAAAGTAATACCACCAATAATTTATTTCAAATAAATGAAGTTGGTTTAGAATCCAGAAATGTTAGATTTGATCCGGAGTTAGAAGATGATAAAACCATACAATATTCGTTTAATTATGATAAAAAATTTAAATCAGATGGGCATAAATTAACATTCGATTTCCAATATGAGGATAGTAGTGAAGATGAAAATTCATTAATAACACAAGATGGTGAAGATATCGAAAAAGTTAGGACTTTAGAAAACCAAGAAAGAATATTATTACAAACAGATTATGTATTACCAATCGGCAAGGAAAGCCAATTTGAAATAGGTTATCGAGGTAATTTTAATGAATTAGATACAGATTATATCCAATCTTTTATTGAAAATGGAACTTTTGAATTAGATACTAATTTAAGTAATAATTTAATCTATAAAGAAAATATCAATGCTCTATATTCACAATTTGGCAGTAAACTCAAAAAGTTTTCTTACTTATTAGGTTTAAGGTTAGAAGCTACTAGAATAACTATAGATCAAATAACAACTAACAATCATGAAGTAAAGAGTTATGCCGAATTATTCCCTACGATTAATTTAGGCTATGAAATTAATGAAAAACAAAATCTAACGTTGGGATATAATAGACGTATAAGAAGGCCTCGGTCTCGTTTTATCAATCCGTTTCCATCTCGTTCTAGTGCTACAAATTTATTTCAAGGAAATCCAGATATTGATCCAAGTTTTTCAAACACAGTTGACTTAGGTTATTTAAACCGTTTAGGTAAATTGACTTTAAATTCATCTATTTATTTTCAGCATGCTACAGATATTTTTAATTTTATAGTTGAAGATACTGGTGAGACTGTTAATTTAAATGGTGTAGATGTACCTATAATAAGAAGAACTCCTGTAAATCTTGCCAGTAATGATCGATACGGATTTGAATTTACAGTTACTTATAGTCCGAGTAGAAAATGGCGTTTAAATGGAAATTTTAATTTGTTTAAATCGATAACCGAAGGTGATTTTAATGGTCAAAATTTTGATGCTGAAAATACTAGTTGGTTTATAAGGTTAAATAATAAGATTACAATGCCCGGTAAAATTGATTGGCAAACCAGATTGTTTTATAGAGGACCAAGCGAAAATTCACAAACTAAAAGTAAAGGTATTTTTTCTACTAACTTTGCTTTTAGTAAAGATCTATTTAAAGAAAAAGCTTCATTGGCTTTTAATATAAGTGACGTTTTTAATACTAGAAAAAGAGAATCAGAAACTTTTGCACCAACTTTCGCATCAGACAGTGAGTTTCAATGGCGAGAGCGTAGCTTTAATCTTTCTTTCACTTATAGGTTTAATCAGAAAAAGAAAAGACAAGAACGTCAGAACAATGGTAATGACGAAGGGGATGAGGAATTCTAGGATGCACTTTTTTTTTGCAAACTTTTTTTTTAATTCTATAGTCAGTAACTTTTTTTTTGATATATAAACTTTTAAATAAATTGGTATAACTATTGTAAGTCTTATTCTATTAAGCGTCAAAATCCCTATAACATTAACAAAAAATAAAAATTATTATTTATGAAAAATCTTTTTTTAACATTATTTATGGCTGCAATTACTATTTCAGCTTTTTGTCAGGACAAACAATCTACAACGAGCGGGCATATAAAATTTTTCTCGAGCACTCCTGCCGAAGACATTGAAGCCAACAACTATAAAATAATAAGTAATATCAATCAAGTTACCGGTGTTATCGTTTTTTCAGTACCTATGCAAAGTTTTGAATTCGAAAAGGCTTTAATGCAAAAACATTACAATTCAAAAAAGTTCTTAGATACCAAAACCTTTCCTAAAAGTAAGTTTAAAGGTACTATTACAAACTTGGCAGCTATTAATTTTGCGAATGATGGTGTTTATGAAGCTGATGTAAAAGGTGCTTTAACCATACATGGTGTTACAAAAGAAATTTCTGAAAAATTTACCATTACTATTAAAGAGGGAAAAGTAACCGGTACAACCGAATTTGATATTGTATTATCTGATTATGGTGTTATTTTTAAAGGTGGTAAACCTTCAACCAATATTTCTAAGACCATTAAAATTACTGCTAATTTGAATTATGGTAAAGTAAGCACATGAAAAAAGCAAAAATCTTTAAAATAACTGCGCTTTTGGCTGCAATTGCCATTGGATATATGGCTTATTTATGGTTTATGCCGCATAGAAACGTCCAATCTACTAAAGCGTTTGTAACCATTGAAGCTACTGCTTTAGTAAATGAATTTTTACTTGATACTGATAAAGCCAATAGTTTATATTTAGATAGCGAAGGAGAATCAAAAGTATTAATCGTAAATGGAACCATTTCTAATGTTGATAAAGATCAATTAGGGCAACAAGTTATTTTGTTAAAAAATCCGTCAGATAAAATGGGAGTGTCTTGTACTTTCACCATTGAAACCAATGATCAAATAGAAAAATTGAAAATTGGTGATTCTGTCAAAATAAAGGGAGTGATTAGATCTGGAGCTGAATATGATGAAGACTTAGATTTAGCGGAAAATGCAATCTTAGAAAAATGCGCAATAGTAGAATAATTACTGATATAAAATATTCTCAAGGGTTGGTATTTTACTAACCCTTTTTTTATGCTTTGAATATCATATTTCGTAACTTTGGTCTAGATTTAAACACAACTTATAAAATGAAATTTAGAATCGAAAAAGACACTATGGGCAAGGTGGAAGTACCAGCCGATAAATATTGGGGAGCTCAAACTGAACGTTCTAGAAATAACTTTAAAATTGGANCACCTGGCTCAATGCCTTTAGAAATAGTTTATGGTTTCGCTTATTTAAAGAAAGCCGCCGCATACGCCAATTGTGAATTAGGAGTATTAACTGAAGATAAACGTGATTTAATTTCAGACGTATGTGATGAAATTTTAGATGGTAAACATGACGATCAATTTCCATTGGTTATTTGGCAAACAGGTTCAGGTACACAAAGTAATATGAATGTTAATGAAGTAATTGCGAACCGCGCACATGAAATGGCTGGTCATGTAATTGGAGAAGGTGAAAAAACCATTAGTCCTAATGATGATGTCAATAAGTCACAATCTTCTAATGATACTTTCCCTACAGGAATGCATATTGCATGTTATAAGATGATTATAGAAAATACTATTCCTTCAATTGAAAAATTACGAGATACGCTTCACAACAAAGCAATAGCATTTAAAGATATAGTGAAAATAGGACGTACCCATTTAATGGATGCTACACCGCTAACAGTAGGACAAGAATTTTCAGGTTATGTTTCACAGCTAGATCACGGATTAAAAGCCTTAAACAATACATTAGATCATTTATCAGAATTAGCATTGGGTGGTACAGCGGTTGGTACCGGATTAAATACCCCAAAAGGATATGATGTATTGGTTGCTCAAAAAATTGCAAAATTTACGGGTTTACCTTTTATTACGGCTGAAAATAAGTTTGAAGCACTGGCAGCGCATGATGCTCTAGTAGAATCACATGGCGCTCTAAAACAATTAGCTGTGTCATTAAATAAAATTGCACATGATATCAGGATGATGGCTTCCGGGCCTCGATCCGGAATTGGAGAATTGATCCTGCCTGCAAATGAACCGGGTTCATCAATTATGCCAGGTAAGGTGAATCCTACCCAAGCAGAAGCTTTAACCATGGTTTGTGCACAAGTTATTGGTAATGACATAGCAATTACCGTTGGTGGTACACAAGGTCATTATGAGCTCAATGTATTTAAACCTGTAATGGCTTCAAACTTCTTACAATCTGCCAGATTACTCGGCGATGCCTGCGTGTCTTTTGATGAAAATTGTGCAAAGGGAATTGAAGTGAATCATAAAAAAGTGGAAGAATTATTGAATAATTCGTTGATGTTGGTAACTGCTTTAAATACAAAAATAGGTTATTACAAAGCTGCAGAAATTGCAAATACAGCTCATGAGAATGGAACAACGTTAAAAACCGAAGCTGTTCGTTTAGGTTATGTTACAGAGGAACAATATGACGAATGGGTTAAACCTGAAGATATGACAGGAGGCCTTAAATAGAATTGAATAATTAATATTGAGTATAGAATGAGTTAAACGCTATACTCAATATTAATTACTATCAAATAATTGTAAAAACATGTGTAACAATTTCAATAAAAAATTTTTAGATGAAGCTGCAAAAGCTTTAGAAAAAAATGACTTAGATCCTGCTCCTATTATTTCAGACCATGAAAAATTTATGGGAGAAGCTATTAAAGAGGCTATTAAAGGTATGAATGCAAATGAAGGTGGCCCCTTTGGCTGTGTTATAGTAAAAGGTGGAAAAATAATTGGGCGCGGGAATAATAAAGTCACATCAACCAATGACCCAACAGCGCATGCCGAAGTTACCGCCATAAGAGATGCTTGTAAACATTTGAATTCTTTCCAATTAGATGGTTGTACAATCTATACTTCTTGTGAACCTTGCCCTATGTGCTTGGGTGCTATATATTGGGCGAGGCCTGATAAAGTTTATTTTGGATGTAATCAGGAAGATGCTGCCAATATAGATTTTGATGATGAATTTATCTATAAAGAAATACCACTCCCTTATGATAAACGGAGTATTCCTTTTGAACAATGTGCACGAGATATTGCGATAGTAGCGTTTCAAAAATGGGAAGAAAAAGAAGATAAAACTGCTTATTAATTTTCTATTCAATATCCAATTTACCTCCTCTACTCATCAACTCAAGATTATTGAGGTAATTTTCGTATTCATCTAACTTTGATATGGCGTATTTTCCTTTTTTATAAGGACTCAAATCTTTTCTTCTTCTTTTTTTTAAACGTGAAGATTCGTTCTCAGTGGTTGGGTTGTTGTCTTTCATGTTTAGCGTATTATACCATAAAATAACGCTTATAAAATATGATTTATTATACAACAACACTAACTAGCTGTTTATCAATCTAATACAGTAATTATTTGATGCACTTTACAAATACCTTTCACTTATAATATTCAAATGATGTAAAACATGGCCTGTTAGTATATAGCCTAATGCTCTAACAGATACTTCTGTATCACTTGCCGTTCCTTTTAAAAGCAACATCTCATCACTAATACCCTTAAACATAGCAATAGAAGATTTTCGTACCAAAGAAAATTCTTTTAGCAATTCAACATAAGGTATCTGATTTGCGTTTGCATTTCTAACAAAATCATTTTCATCAAATCCGACTAAAGCTGTTTTATCACCTCTAGATATTCGCAAAGCCCTGTAAGACATGACTCTTTCTGTATCTATCATATGCTGTATAAGCTCTTTAATTGTCCATTTATTTTCTGCATACGCAAATAGTTGTTTTTCTTCTGGAATGTCTGATAATAATTCAAAAAATTGGATCAAACTATTTTGTAAATTTTCTATAATTCCTTTATCAGATTTTGAAGCAGCCATTATATAAGGCTCATAAAAAGGAGCATATTCGTTTTTGAGTAATTCTAACATATTTCGATTATATTTGAATTCAAATATAAGTATTAATGCAAACACTTATTATTAACATTAAAGAATTACTTCAAATTAGAGAAATCACTATTGAAAAAATTTCAGGTGCCGACATGAAAATTCTACCAAACTTAAAAGATGCCTACCTTCTTATTGAAAATGATAGTATTAGTGATTTCGGCAAAATGGAAGACCTTTACGGGATAGATGCAGACCAAACCGTTGATGCTACAGGTAAAATAGTATTACCCACCTGGTGCGATAGTCATACGCATATTGTTTATGCCGGTAATCGTGAAGGTGAATTTGTTGATAGAATTAATGGGCTTACCTACGAAGAAATCGCCAATAAAGGTGGTGGCATATTAAATTCAGCCAAGAAACTAGGGCAAACTAGTGAGGAAGATCTATACCAGCAATCTTCATTACGTTTAGAAGAAGTAATGGCATTAGGTACCGGTGCTGTTGAGATCAAATCGGGATACGGATTAACATTAGAGGCTGAACTAAAAATGCTTCGAGTAATTAAAAAATTAGCTGAAAATTATCCAATTGAAATTAAAGCTACTTTTTTAGGAGCGCATGCTTTTCCTGCTGAATACTCAGTTAATAAAGATGATTATGTTGATTTGATCATCAATAAAATGATTCCTAAAATAGCTAGTGAAAATTTAGCAGATTTTATCGATGTCTTTTGTGAAGAAGGTTATTTTTCAGTAAAGCAAACGGATAAGATTTTAACAGCAGGAACTAAATATGGTTTGGTTCCAAAAATACATGTTAATCAATTCACCATCATGGGAGGTGTACAAATTGGAATTAAACATAATGCTTTGTCAGTAGATCATTTAGAAATAATAGATACTAATGATATTATTTCATTAAACGGGAGTAATACCATGCCGGTAGCACTTCCCTCCTGCTCCTATTTTTTAGGTATTCCTTATACACCTGCAAGACAATTGATCGATTCAGGTTTACCGGTAGCTTTAGCAAGTGACTATAACCCGGGTTCAACTCCAAGTGGAAATATGAATTTTGTTGTAAGCACTGCTTGTATTAAAATGAAAATGACACCCGAAGAAGCAATAAATGCAGCAACTATCAACGGAGCATATGCAATGAATTTATCAGCAACACATGGGAGTGTTACTAAAGGAAAAAAAGCAAATCTTATAATTACTAAACCGATACCCTCTTACGGATTTCTACCATATGCTTTTGGAAGTCACTTAATAGATGAAGTAATTATTAATGGAAAAATTGTATAACTATTATTGAATAGATACTATTGAAATTATAAAAAAAATATGACTGAAAACCAAGATAGAATTAATCAACTCCTTGAAAAATTAGAAACACTTTTAGTAAAACAACAGGTATTTTCTGTTGAAGTAAGAGAAATTAAAGAAGAAATATATAAACTAAAGACTGCTCAAGAACCTACAATCCTAGAAAAAGAAGACTTAATAACTGAAGAAACTATAACCGAGAAAAGTGTTGAGATTACAAAAGAAGATGTACTGTCAGATAAAGAAGTTCAACAATCCAAAACCGTTACTGAACCTCCCAGAGTAGTTATTAAAAAAGCAACTAAGCCACCAAAAATAAAATCGGATCTCGAAAAATTTATCGGTGAAAACTTAATAAACAAGATTGGAATAGCAATCACTGTAATTGGGGTTGCCATAGGAGCAAAATATTCTATTGAACATGATTTGATAAGCCCTTTAACAAGAATAATATTAGGGTATTTGGTAGGGTTAGGGCTCATAGGGTTTGGCATTAAGTTAAAGAAAAAATACGACGATTTTAGTGCTGTACTTGTAAGTGGCGCTATGGCAATTATGTATTTTATAACTTTTGCAGCATATAATTTTTATGGTTTAATACCTCAATCATTTGCATTTATTTTAATGTTATTATTTACTGCTTTTACCGTAGTTGCGGCCATAAATTACAACAAACAGGTTATTGCTCATATTGGATTGGTAGGTGCGTATGCCGTTCCGTTTTTGTTAAGCGAAGATTCTGGCAGGGTAGAAATACTGTTCACTTATATGGCAATTATCAATATAGGCATTCTTTTGATCTCATTTAGAAAATATTGGAAACCTTTATACTATTCAGCATTTGTAATGACATGGATTATCTATTTTTCCTGGTACTTCTTTGAATATTATGCTGATGAACATTTTAGATTAGCGCTGATATTTCTCGCTTTATTTTTTGCTATTTTCTACTTAACCTTTCTTGCTTATAAAGTACTCAAAAAAGAAAAATTTGGAACACAAGATATTTTATTGTTGCTGTCAAATTCATTTATATTTTATGGTGTGGGATATGCCATATTATCTTATCATAGAATTGGCGAACAATTGTTGGGCCTATTTACATTGTGTAATGCTGTAATACATTTTATTGTGAGCGTAATTATCTACAAGAAAAAACTGGCGGACCGAAATTTACTCCATCTTATTTCTGGTTTGGTTTTGGTATTTATCACAATAGCCATTCCTGTGCAATTAGATGGTAATTGGGTGACCCTTTTATGGGCTGGTGAAGCAGCACTCTTATTTTGGATAGGTAGAACTAAAAATGTTCCTATTTATGAAAAGTTGTCATACCCTTTAATGATATTGGCAGTATTCAGCATTATTCATGATTGGTCATCGGTTTATGATCACTATAGTCCGGATTATCCTGAATCAAGAATAACACCAATTTTTAATATTAATTTCCTATCCTCTCTATTATTTATTCTCGCTTTCGCCTTTATAAACTTTTTAAATCAAAATAAAAAATATCCACCACCACTAGCTCTCAAAAAAGGATTTTTTAAGGTCATTTCTTTTGCTGCACCAGCCATTCTTTTATTTGTTCTCTATTATGCATTCAAAATTGAAATTGAAACGTATTGGAATCAACTTTTTACAGATTCGGCAATTACGATCAATAGGAATGGAGCATCAACATATCCGGTCAATGAATATAATTATGACTTACGCACTTACAAGAACATTTGGATAATTAACTACACCTTGCTATTTCTAGCCCTTGTTTCTTTTGTGAATATTAAAAAAATAAAAAGTCAGACGTTGGGAGCGTTAAATTTAGCAGTAAATATTTTAGTTATACTGCTGTTTTTATCTGAAGGATTATTAGAATTAAGTGAATTACGTCATAGTTACCTAAACGAGGCTACTACAAAATATTATCAAACCAGTGCTCTTTATATTGGCATGCGATATATTTCTTTTGCATTTCTAGCATTATTATTATTTGCATGCTATCGCTATATTCGTCAGAAATTTATGAAAGTTAATTTTGATGTTCCTTTTAATATCTTATTGCATATTTCAATTTTATGGATTGCCAGTAGCGAATTATTAAATTGGATGGATATAGCCGCTTCAACTCAATCAGACAAACTAGGATTGAGTATACTTTGGGGAGCGTATTCATTATTACTAATTGGTTTGGGAATTTGGAAAAAGAGAAAATATTTGCGTATAAGTGCTATTGCATTATTCGCAGTTACCCTTTTAAAACTTTTCTTATATGATATTGCCCATCTATCCACTATTTCGAAAACCATCGTGCTCGTTTCCCTCGGAGTTATACTATTATTGATTTCATTTTTATATAACAAATACAAAGACTTAATTTCTGATGAAGCTGAAAACTAAAATTAATAGTTGCTTATTGCTGTTTATCTGTTCATTTACTTTTGGACAAATTGGTGAATATACCTATAAAAGAGAATTAGAAGGTATAAATGATCAATGGCATACTATAGAATTGCCAAAAGAAATTTTTGGTAAGATTTCACGAAATCTTTCCGATCTTAGAATTTATGGTATAACAATTGAAAATGATACCATTGAGGCTCCTTATCTTCTAAATATTTCAATCGGAAAAACAATAATCAATGAAATAAATTTTAAATCTATTAATAACTCATTTAATAAAAATGGGTATTATTTCACTTTTAAAATACCTGCTAAAGCAACTATCAATCAAATAAAATTAGATTTTAAACGAGACAATTTTGATTGGAAAATAGCACTTCAAGGTAGCCAAAATCAACAAGAATGGTTTCAAATTTTAGATAATTATAGAATCCTATCAATTAAAAATGAGCAAACTAATTATCAGTTCACAAACATTAATTTTCCAAATTCAAATTATCTTTATTATAGGTTACGCATTAAAAGTAAAAAGAAACCTCTACTAGAAAATACTAAAATAAGTTTAGAAGAATTTTCAGGGGCTAACCTAAATAATTTTGCAGTAAAAAAAGTTACTGTAAATGAGTCAAAACCAATGAAAGAAACTATAATAGACGTCGAGTTAGAAAATACTGTGCCAGTAAGTATGCTTAAAATAAATATGGCTGATGCTTATGATTATTATCGACCGATCACAATTAAATATTTAACTGACAGCGTTAAAACTGAACAAGGATGGCATTATAATTATAGTATTTTGTCATCGGGAACACTCAGTTCAATAGAGGAAAGTACATTTAAATTTAATAGTACCGTACTTCGAAATTTAAAAATTATAATTCACAATTATGATAATGAACCATTGACATTTAAAAATCTTGAAGTAAAAGGATATTCACATAAACTGACTGCCCGTTTTACCAAGCCAGCAACTTATTTTCTAACCTATGGTAATAGTAGAGCCCGCAATCCTAATTATGATTTAAACCATCTTACCTCTAATATTCCAGATTCATTGACTAGACTAACAATGAAAGGAGAAATGGTTATAGATAAAAAAGAAGTACCTATAACAGAACCCTTATTTAAAAATAAGACATGGTTATGGGCACTAATGGCAATTATTATTTTAGTGTTAGGAGGATTTACTCTGAAAATGATGAAGAAAAATTAGTCAGATTATTTATAAATATAATACTCAATAAAAAAACCTGACAATTAATACTGCCAGGTTTTTTTTATAATATTTTTATTTAACTATATAAACCCTTTTTTCTTCAATAATGGTTCAATTTCAGGAGCTCTGCCCAAAAATTCTTTATACAGTTCCATTCCTGTTTTTGAACCTCCACTACTTAACATTTTACGATATTTTTGAGACAATTCAGAATCAAACAGATTTCCTGTCTTTTTAAATTCATTAAAAGTATCGGCATCTAATACCTCACTCCATAAATAACTATAATATCCTGATGAGTAGCCGCCTGCAAATACATGCGAATAATAGTTGCTTCTATACCGTGGTAAGATCTCATCTATCAAACCAATTTTTTGCATGGCTTGTTTTTCAAAGGTTCTTACATCTTGTTTTGTTGTATCAGTCAACGTATGCCAATTCATATCTAAATATGCCGCTGCCATATATTCAACCGTTCTAAAGCCTTCATTAAAACTGTTGGCTTCATTCATCTTTTTAACCATTGCTTCGGGTATAATCTCTCCGGTTTGATAATGTTTTGCATATAGTGCCAATACCTCAGGTTCGCTCATCCAGTTTTCCATTACTTGAGAAGGGAATTCAACAAAATCACGAGGTACATTTGTACCTGCCAAGGCACCATACTTCACATTAGACAACAAGCCGTGTAATGCATGTCCAAATTCATGAAACAGTGTTTGTGCTTCACTAAATGACAATAATGATGGTGTATCTTTTGTTGGTGGTGGAAAGTTAAAATTATTGGTTACAATGGGTGTTATAAATTCATCTGTATTTGACTGGCTTCGTAATGCATTCATCCAGGCACCACCACGTTTGCTCTCACGTGCAAAAAAATCCATATAAATTACCCCTAAATGCTTCCCATCGGCTTCTAATACTTCAAAGACCTGTTGATCTTGATGCCATTTTGGAACATCATTCAAATGTTTAAACGTCAATCCAAATAATTTGTTTGCCAAAGTGAAAACACCTTCTCTCACAGCATTAAACTCAAAATAAGGTCGTGTTTCATCTTCATTAAAATTATAACGTTCCGCACGAACTTTTTCTACATAATAACGCCAATCACTTCCTCTAAACTCATCTTTAACACCTTCTTTTTTCATCATATCAGCCAGCGCTTTACGCTCAGTTTTTGCCATTTTTAGAGCTGAAGGCCATAATTTATCCATAAACGCATAAACAGCTTCCGGGTTTTCGGCCATATTATCTGAAAGTACATAATCAGCGTGTGTCTTGAAACCTAACAATTCAGCCCTTTCTGCGCGTAATGAAGTCATTTCTTGAATGATTTCTTTATTGTCCTTATCATTATCATTATCTCCTCGTAAAGCGTATCCCTGAAACAATTTTTCTCTAAAATCCCTATTAGGAGATGATTGCAAAAATGGATTGATACTCGGACGTTGTAATGTAAATGACCATCCGGAATCATGTCCGCGTTTTTCTGCCTCATCAACTGCGCCTGCCACCAAACTTTCTGATAAATTTCCAAGATCTTTTTTATCGGTAACATGCAATTCAAAATCATTGGTTTCATCAAGTAGATTATCTCCAAATTTGGTTGATAATTCTGATATTCGCTTATTAATCGCTTTGAGTCGTTTCTTATTTTTTCCCTCTAAATTAACCCCTGCTCGTACATATCCTTTATAAGTTTCGGTTAAGAGGCGCATTTCTTCAGAAGTCAAACTTAATGCATCTTTTTGATCAAAAATCTCTTTTACACGATTAAACAAATTAGTATTTAATCGAATTTCATCGTAATGTGCCGTAAGTTCCGGTGAAATAGTTTTTCTTACTTCTTTTAATGTGTCATTTGTATTAGCAGCACTTACAGCAAAAAACACATTGGTAAATCTATCTAATAATTCACCACTCGATTCTAAGGCTTCTATAGTGTTTTTAAAAGTAGGTTTTTCTTTGTTTTCGATAACGTCTTTAATTTCTTTTTTGTGGATTTTAACCGCTTCATTAAACGCAGGTATATAATCTTCATTTTTAATCTTATCAAATGGTGGTACTCCAAAAGGAGTATTCCATTCAGTTAACAAAGGGTTTTTACTCATATCAGTAGTTGAGTTTTCGGTAGTAGTATTATCATTTTTGCAGGATACGAATAGGAAAATACCTGCACAAATTAGTAAAGAAAATTTTTGCATAATATATTTATTTAAGAGGAGTAAAGTTACAACTAAAAGTACTTTTTTTTCCTTTTTTACGTTAAAAAATACACCCCTATCAAACCCAATGAAAAATTTTATTTTTACATTTATTGGTATTTTTATAATATTTAGTAATGCTTTTGGTCAGGATGTAGATCGCTCAACAAGTAAACATGAAAAATGGGAATTTGTATTAGAAGGTGCCGGAGATGCATTTCAGATTGGTCTTCCCTTATCTGCAGGTATAATGACCCTTATAAAAAAAGATTATGAAGGGACAAAAAAGTTGGCCTTATCGTATGGAACTTCTTTAGCAATTACCTATTCATTAAAACATATTGTTAGAAAACAAAGACCTGAGGGGAGAGAACTCTTTGACTCTTTTCCTTCCGGACATACAACTTCAGCATTTTCTGGTGCATCGTTTATACAGCGTCGTTATGGTTGGAAATATGGTAAATATGCTTACATATTGGCAGGGATAGTTGGTCTAAGCCGTATGGAAGGTCCAGACGGATGGCATGATATATGGGATGTACTCGGAGGTGCTACGATTGGAATTGGAAGTACCTATTTATTTACTAAACCTTATCATAAAGGTAAGATAGATTTAGGATTCTACGGTGATGGAAATTATTATTTAATAACATTCAGGTATCGGTTTTAATTTTTGATATAAAACAAAAAAAGAGAGATGTTAGCATCTCTCTTTTTATACTATCAGAAGTTAGAAATTATTTAACAATCTCTAATAATTCTATTTCAAAAACTAAAGCTTGAAAAGGTTTTATAGGACTTCCTTGCTGAGGGAATGCACCATAACCTAATTCTTGTGGAACAAATAATTTATATTTTGAACCAACATTCATTAATTGTAATCCTTCTGTCCATCCTTTAACAACTCTATTCACAAAAAATTCGTTTGGCGCACCTCTATCAACAGAACTATCAAATACAGTACCGTCTAAAGAAGTTCCATGATAATGGACTTTCACCTTAGAAGTAACCTGAGGTTTCTCGCCTGTACCTTCTTTTAATACAATGTATTGTAATCCGCTCTCTGTAACTTGAACACCTTTTTTAGTTTTATTTTCTTCAAGAAATTTAATCCCTTCCTCCTTAATTGGTGCAAATTCAACTTCCGCTTTTTTTAATGCTTCTTCTTGTTGTTTTTCTCTGGCTTCAACTTGTTTGGCTTGAAAATATTTTCTTATAATACCATCAATCTTGTCGTTTTCTATCAACATATTAGTAGAGTCAAGACCATTATGTAATCCTTGAATAAATAAGCTTTCATCAATTCCTCCAGTTTTTTTCATTTGAAATGCAGTATTTATTCCTAAAGCATAGCTTACAGAATCAATCTCATTGGTCAGAGATTTTGTTGTAACTTTTTGGTTGTTACAAGAAAACAATGTTATTACTAAGGCAATAACTGTTATAAATTTAATCACTTTCATTTTTATAATTTTTATAATTCGAAGGCAAAAATAGGGAATTAAAATTGTTTAATTTCTTCATTTTTTTAATAAAATTAGATTCCTTTAAAAAACAATTATAAATTTGAGTTTAAATAGATAATTAAACCCACATTGCTTAACAATTTAATTCGTCTTGCAGCATTAAGTATTCTACTTTGCTTATACTCTATTGAGATAAAAGCTCAAAAAAAAGCGTGGTACGCCCCTTCTAAAATAGGATTCTTATATGGTTATGGGGAACAAGGAGGCGATTTTTTAAATGATAAAGATTATCATTATACCAGCAACTTAATTAAAGTCCAAATTTATTATTTGTTAAAGCCTGGAAAATTTGATCTGGAACTAGTTTTTGAACCCACCGTGGGCCTTGCTACTCATCAACTTTTAAATGAACATTTTGTTAAACCTACAGAATCTGATTATTTAAATTTGAGGGAAGAATTTACACAAAAAAAGAACCTGACAGAATATATTTTAAGTACAAATTTAATTATAAGAAAAAAAATGTATAAGTCTCTTAGTGCCTATGTTTTATTAGGTATTGGACCTATGATTATTAGTGAACGTACAGAGAGATTGGCAAAAGGATTTGCCTTTGCAGAAGTAATCGGTTTGGGTTTGACCATGAAGGTTTCTCGGGATCTCTATTTTGATATTAGAGGAGGGTATAGACATTTATCTAATGCTGATCTAAAATTGCCCAATAGTGGGATCAATACTGCAAATATTAACTTCGGATTTCATTTTAAATTTTAATGACTCTCAAATTAAAAAACAATCATAAATTTGCCCCTTTAAAAATCAACTATGAGAAAATATTTTATTTTATTTATAGCATTACTGATGACTATAGTTATTGAAGCTCAAGAAAAAAAATTCTTTATATCTGCATCATCCGGAACTAATATTATTGGGCCATTTAATGAATCTAAAATAGAACGGGTCTATTTAAATGATAATAGCGGCTTTGGTTTTGCAATAGTAGAAATAGAAGATGCTATTTTATATTTTACCTCATCCTTAAAAGGAGGTTATTTTATAACTAAAAATTATGCTGTTGGTTTAACTATTGATTATGCTTATGAAAGCCAGAAATCTAAAAATAATGAATCAACTAATTATAGATCGAAGATTAATGTTAACAATTATGTAATTTCTCCATTTTTTAGATACTATTTTAAGAATAGAATATTTTTACAATCTCAAATCGGTCTAGGTAAACAAAATAATCATATTGAAATAACAAGAAATGAACCTTTCTTAAATAATACACAATCTTATTTATCCTATAAATTTAAAAATAATATTGAAACAATGGGTATTGGAATCGGTTACTCACTATTGCTAAAAAAGGATTTAACTTTTGATCCTTTTTTAAATTATATAATTACCACAGGAAAAGTAGATGATGTTGAACAGTATACTTTTTTCAAGAGAAAACTATATCTTAATCTGGGAATAACTTATTCCTTCTAATATAAAATACTTCATCCTCTTTTATTAAATTAGAGGTCAAATTAAAATATTTATGCAACAAATTATTGAATGTGTCCCTAACATTAGCGAAGGGAGCGATACGGCAAAAATTAAAGAGATAGCCCATATTGTAGAAACTGTTGAAGGTGTCAAACTATTAGATATTGATCCCGGAAAGGCGACCAATAGAACGGTTATTACTTTTGTTGGCGCACCAAATCAAGTTATTGAAGCCGCTTTTAGATTGATAAAAAAAGCTTCAGAATTAATTGATATGAGCAAACACAGTGGCGAACATCCTCGATTTGGAGCCACCGATGTTTGTCCGTTAGTGCCTATTGCGGGAATTAGCTTAAAAGAAACAGCAAAATATGCTCATAAATTAGGAGAGCGAGTTGGTAAAGAACTCGGAATTCCCGGATATTTTTATGAAAATGCGGCTTTAGAAGATAAACGAAAGAATCTGGCTAATTGTCGTTCCGGAGAATATGAAGGTTTAGAAAAAAAATTAATAGATCCTGATTGGAAACCCGATTTTGGTCCTTCAGAGTTTAACAAAAATGTTGCTAAAACAGGTGCCATCGCAATATCAGCACGTGATTTTTTAATTGCCTATAATATCAATTTGAATACAACTTCTACTCGGCGGGCCAATTCAATAGCGTTCGATATTAGAGAAGCGGGTCGTGTTAAACGAGAAGGAAATCCGATTACGGGTAAAAAAGTGCTAGATAAAAATGGTGAACCTCTTCGTATTCCCGGTAAATTAAAAGCAGTAAAAGGTATTGGTTGGTATATTGAAGAATATGGCATTGCACAAATTTCATATAATCTAACTAATATATCTGTCACACCTATGCACATTGCTTTTGATGAAAGTTGCAAATCTGCTCAGAATCGTGGATTACGGGTTACAGGTTCAGAATTAGTTGGATTGGTTCCCTTAAAAGCAATGTTAGATACAGCGGACTATTTTCTTGGCAAACAACAACGTTCACTCGGAATCGCGGAAAGTGAAAAGATAAAGATTGCCGTTAAATCATTGGGTTTAGACGATTTAAAACCATTCAACCCGCAAGAAAAAATTATTGAATATATGCTTGATAGCGGAGCGAAAAAATTAATAGATTTTAGACTAGATGATTTTGCAGATGAAACTGCCGGAGAATCTATGGCTCCGGGCGGAGGATCAATTGCCGCTTACGTTGGTACTTTAGGCGTTTCTTTGGGTACCATGGTTGCGAATTTATCAGCTCATAAAGCAGGTTGGGATGATAAATGGGAGTTCTACTCGAAGTGGGCAGAAAAAGGGCAAGCCTATAAAAATAAACTATTGTTTTTGGTAGATGAAGATACCAATGCCTTTAATAAAATTATTGACGGATTTAGAATGCCTAAAAGCTCTGAAAATGAAAAGAATGCAAGAAAACAAGCCATAGAAGAAGCTACCAAATATGCTACCGAGATTCCTTTTCAAGTTATGGAAACAGCTTATAATTCTATGGAAGTAATGCAAGCTATGATAAAAGACGGATTACCAAGTTCGTTATCTGATGCAGGTGTTGGCGCTTTGTGTGCCAGAACGGCCGTTATTGGTGCTTATTTTAATGTACGCATCAATGCCAAAGATATTAAGGATAGAAATTTTGCAGATACCATACTTAACAAGGCAGAAAAAATTTATTTAGCAACTATAAATATAGAGAAGGAAATTATAAGCTATATAGATGGTAAGATGTAGTTTTTGATCTAATTAATTTAGAAAAGCTTAGAAAAATTAGTATATTTGCATAAGCACTTATATAATAACTTATATTAAATGGATAATCAAGATCAATTGGTACAATTTGAAGAATTAGCATTGGGGTCTCGTTTGAAAAGATTGAGCGACCATATGATGAAAGAAGCATCAAAAATATATACAGTACTTCACATAGATTTTGACCCTTATCATATGCCATTATTTAAATTAGTTAGTGAGCAAGACAGCCTAACTATTGGTACAATAAGTGAACTCTTAAATGTAACCCAACCAGCAGTAACACAATACATAAATGCACTGGAAAAAAAGAAATTTGTTGTTACCCATATTGATAAACACGATAAAAGAAAGAAAAAAATAGCATTATCAAAATCAGGAAAGGTTATGCTCAATAAGTTACAACCTATATGGAAAATAATAGATGAAGAAACTAAGTTGTTAACTCAAAATCCAATTAACAAAACATTACTAGACCATATCTCATTTATTGAGAACGAATTAAAAAATACACCACTTAGCACTACTGTATTATTAAAATTTAAGCACTAGAATATGAAGTATAAAGTGAATATAATCCCGTTTAAAAAAGATTATTCTAACAATTTTAGAGATTTAAATATTGAATGGCTGGAAAAATACTTTTTTGTTGAAGATCATGATAGAGAAGTATTAGAGAATGCAGAAAAGTACATTATTAATAATGATGGTTATATTTTCTTTGCTATGTATAATGGTAAAGTGGCTGGTACAGTTGCTCTAATGAATGAAAAAGAAGGGTATGAATTAAGTAAAATGGCAGTTTCTCCAAAATATCAAGGTTTGAAAATAGGACAAAAACTTATGCAGCATTGCATTGATTTTGCAAATAAAAAAGAATGGGGTGAACTTATACTCTACTCTAACACTGTTTTAGAAAATGCCATTTATATTTATAGAAAATACGGATTTAAGGAAGTAGAATTAGAATCTGATAGTCCCTATCAAAGAAGTAATATTAAAATGGTCTTGAAATTATAAAAAAGCTTGTAAAGCCAATTCATATCCTTTTAGCCCTAAGCCAACAATAATACCTTTGGCATTAGGTGCTATATAAGATATATGTCTAAACTCTTCTCTAGAATATACATTTGAAATATGCACTTCAATTACAGGTGTTTTAATAGCTTTTACTGCATCAGCTATTCCGACTGAAGTATGAGTATAAGCAGCGGCATTCATTATAATACCGTCATAATCGAAGCCAACTTCATGTAGCTTATCAATCAACTGACCTTCAATATTCGATTGAAAATAATCAAGCTTAATTTTAGTGTACTTTTCTTGTAATTCTTTGAAAAAGTCTTCAAAAGTGGCATTACCATATACATCTGGTTCTCTTTTACCGAGTAAATTTAAATTAGGCCCGTTAATAATAATTATTCTCATATAAAAATTAAAAAAGCAGAAACTAAATAGTTTCTGCTTTCAAATGTAATAAAATATATCTTAGTTAAATCTATAACCAACACCTATTTGAAATGACTTTTGGCTTGAATCTATTGTTGAATCATCAACTAAGCTTGATAATCCTAAATCATATCTTGCCATGGTAAAGAAATTTTCGTTGATATCATATCCAACACCAAAATTTAAACCCAGCATTAATCTGTTAGCCCCTTCTAAATCAGTTTCCCCATCAACACTTAAAAGGTAACCAAGCTGTGGGCCAAATTGTAAATTGAAACCATCAGCCGCATAATATTTACCCATTAGTGGTAAGTTTATATAATCAAATGCTACATTATCACCTCCTTCAGATGAATACAATAATTCCGGTTGAAAATGAAACTTTTCGGAAATTTCAATAGTAGCTACACCTCCAATAAAAAAGCCTGTTCTTGAATCAGAATTTCCTGAGCCAAAATCATTAGTATTTACATGTAACTGAGAAAAGTTAACACCAACTTTTATACCAAATTTAGCATCTTGTGCATTAACTCTATCAAAACTAAAAATTGTCACTATGGCAAATAAACATAATTTTTTCATAACTTTTGATCTAATTTTAATCGATTGATTTTATGATTAAATGTTACAAACGTTCTATAAATAAATTATTGCTTATTTAATAATGTTTTTTAACCATAATAAAATTCAAATTTAATTAACCGAAAACTAGAACATAGTGACATTTGTCATAGTAATTATAAAAACATTTTTAGGGTCAGAGGCTTTCTGGATAAAAATTGATTTTGATTAATTTAATATGCATGAATAATTTTATTTATTAAGGTATTGAATCTTGAAACTTTACCTTGACAAAGATCAATTCTAAAACAAAATTCTTTAAAGCATTCTTTAATTTACTTCAGGTTTGTGCCTACCGAATAAGTATAAATTAGTAGTTAACGACACTGAAGTAAATAGGGCTAAAATACTATAATTTAAAAACAAAAAATGGAAGCAATGCTTCCATTTTTTAATAGTTATCTAACAATATAATTGATCGAATTAAAAACGATATCCAACAGATAATGAAATAACTGAATTATTAATTTTCTCATCACCACTATCCTTAGCAGCATTCGCTAATCCTAAATTATATCTTGCCTGGGCAAATAAATCTTCGGTAAAATCATAAGAAGCTCCAAAATTAAGGCCAAAGTCAATAGACTCCATTTCATCTTTTATATCTTGATCAGCTATTTCAGCAGATATTAAAAACCCTATTTGAGGTCCGGCTTCTAAATTAAACCCTTCAGCTACTCCGTATTTAATCATTAACGGAATATTAATATAATTGGCATTAAAATCGACAGATACTCCTGAATCTTCAAATTTTGTTCCTTGAGCAGAATATAATATCTCCGGTTGAAATATTAAAGCTTCAGATAATTCAACTTCGGCAAAAACTCCAAAATGAAAGCCGGTCAAAGCTTTATTATCTGTAATATCTCCAGAAAAATTAGCAAAATTCACACCTGCTTTTGCTCCAAAATTAGCTCCTTGAGCATTAATGTTTGCAATACCAAAAATTGCCACGAAGGCAACTAGACATAATTTTTTCATAATTGATTTTTATTTATAAATTATTAAATAATAACGCAAAATTATACCATTTATTTGCAAAATAAAAACTTTATTAACAATATGCTAACAACCGTTATTAACAATTGTTGATAATCAAATGGTTAAGATATATTTATGATTTAGATAATTCGATTGAAAATACGCCAAACTTATGGACTTATATTTTTGTTGTAAGACTTGAAAAAATCTTCAAAAGTTTCAACCCTATGGATTTCAGGTTCTCGTCTTCCGAGTAAGTTTAATTAGGATCGTTGAATATGATAATTTTCATAGAACAAATTTATCAGAATTTATTTCATAAAAAAGCAGAAACGAATTGGTTTCTGCTTTCAAAAAAACAGAAATTATTTTCTA
>JGI24023J19991_10000304_pt1 | contig 38520 bp, 31 predicted proteins | sample Cruoilmetagenom1_FD_19991 | JGI IMG/M metagenome (IMG submission 19991)
TATTGCTCATAAGTATTTTTTAGAAAGCTAAAAATACGAAGTTTTTTTGAATTAGGCTTTTTTCGTTTAATATTGATTTTGGCAAAACATATTTTTAAGTTTCTTTATTCAATGTTATTTTGTTGTTTTTTAGTGTGATAAAAAAAGCAATATAAATATGTGATAAGATAGTTCTAATAGTAAATTATTTCTAAATACTTATGTTTGGTGTTGTCAGTTTTGTTAGCATAAGAATCTTTTTGTGTGGTATGATAATAATTTTTTTTAAATAACTAAGGCTTAATTGATTTGATGCAAGTTTTTGTAGCTTAGTTATCTAATTTTTATTAGTTTGATAAAAGTTATAATGTTAATATTTTGCAATGAATTAAATAATTTTGTATATTCGTGTAAAATTACAACTATGTATCAACAACTACAACAATTTGTTATTTATTCGATTTTATTATTATTAGTCATGTTTTTGGCAGAAGCAATTTATCGCTACCTCAAGAAATCTTCAGAATGGCCTAGAAAAATAGCACATATTGGTTCCGGAATTATTGCCTTGAGTTATCCTATTTATATTACAAATCATTGGATTGTTTTTGGGATAGCTGTTAGTTTTAGCATTATTTTGTTTTTTTCTAAAAAAAAGGGATTGTTTCAATCTATTTTTGCTGTAAGACAAAAGTCTTATGGCGAATTGTTTTTTGTGTTTGCTTCATGGTTACTATTTTGGCTTTATCAAACCACGGACGAAGTATTATTCTTTTACTTGCCCTTTAGTATAATTGTATTTGCTGATGCTATTGCTGCTTTGGTCGGAGGTAAATTTCCTGTAAAAAGGTTTAAATGCACCATGAATGAAAAATCAATCGGTGGTTCTGTAGCTTTTTTTATTATAGCTTTTTTTCTTTCATATTATTATATGACAGAATGTTGGCATCACCAAAATATTTTGATGTTTAGTATTATACATTCTTTAATTTTGACTGTAGTAGAAGCTTTTTCTTCTAGGGGATCTGATAATCTTACGATTCCTGTCGCTTCAGTTATTTTTATTTTGTTGATAAATTAACCTTTTTAAAGAATGCAAACAATCTGTATCACAGGACTTGATGGAAGTGGAAAATCTACGCAAGCAAAATTATTAGCTTCACGTTTGCCAAATAGCAGAATAGTTTCGGTTTGGGATATTATTTCCAAAGCAGAATTTCAGCCTTGGACAATCTATAAAAAAACCTTAAATGTTGAAAAATATGTGATGAATTTATATCCTACAACTAGAAGCTTATTTATTTTTCATGCTTTTAATGAAGCTTATCAAAGGGCATTAAATTCAGAAGTTGATTTTTTGATTTTTGATTCGCATTGGTATAAATATTGGGCTGTAGAACAAGCTATGGACGCTCCGGTTTTATTGGGTGAATTCTTTAAACAGCAATATCCAGCAAGCAATTTGACTTTTTATTTACAATTGTCTCTCCAAAATCAAATGAAACGAAAAACTAAAATATCTTTATACGAAAGTGGCCATAATGAAAAGGAGAATTTGGATAATTTTGCCAGAATTCAATCCGAGGCAAAGCCTATTTTAGAATCCTTGTTGCCCAATAATACAATTTATCTTCCAGGTAAAAATGAGATGGAAAGCTTGTCTAATGAAATTTATGGTACAGTAGCACGAAAATTTGGTTTATGAAACGAGTTAAAGAATTATTAGAATTGTATTTACAAGTTTTGTCAGGTTTATATGAACAGGTAGAAATTAGGGCTATGTTTTATACTTTGACGGCGTTTTATGCAAATATAGAACGAATTGATGTCAGTTTAAATCCTGATATTTCTATGAAAACATCCGATATGTTGTCTGCTTTGGAAGAATTAAAAAAGTCGGTGCCTTTGCAATATATTACGGGTCAAAAGGAATTTTATGGAAGAACATTTTTGGTGAATAAAGATGTGTTGATTCCTAGACCTGAAACAGCTGAATTGGTCGAATGGATGTTGCAAGATTTGAATGATCAAAAGGAATTAAAAATTTTAGATGTAGGGACAGGAAGTGGCGCTATTGCGATCAGTTTGGCAAAAGAATTGCCTAGTGCCAAACTTACAGCTGTCGATATTTCGGACGCCGCTTTACAAATGGCGCAAAAAAATGCAAATTTGCACAATGCACTTGTTGCATTTAAGAAAATGGATATATTGGTCGCTACTGAATTCGATTCAGAAATCGATGTGTTGGTAAGCAATCCGCCTTATGTTAAGCATAATGAAAAAAACTTGATGCAAGACAATGTATTGTTGCATGAGCCTAAGAATGCGTTGTTTGTTTCGGATGAGAATCCATTGCTTTTTTATGATAAGATTTTAGATTTTGCCAAAAAAAATATGCTTAAAAACGCTTTGGTATATTTTGAAATCAATGAATATTTAAAAAACGAAATGGTGGATTTATTGGAAGAAAAAATGCTTAGAAAATATGAATTTAAAAAAGATATATTTGATAAATGGCGTATGCTGAAAATATGGATGTCTTAGCTTGATGCATGTTGCTTAACCAATTGATTGACAATTATTTTTTAATTCCCTTTAAGACCAATCGCAATTCATTATATGTATATTTATCTTTAGTAATTCTTTTGAGTTCGGTTAGATTTTCAAATGAATTGCTTTCGATCGCTTTTTCGATAGCGTTATATTTTTTTAATGAAATCAAATCTGTAATTTTAATTTCCCCAGTAGTTAAAAATTGCGATAGGTGATTGATAATGGTTCCAGTGGTTAAGTTTCTTTCTGCGGCAATTTCTTCTGGTGTTTTGCCAGTTTGAAACATTTTTAGAGAGATTTGTTTGGTTTGTCCCTTTGTAACTTTTTGCTTAGTTTTTTCAGGTTTGTCTTCTAGCATTTCTATTTTGTTTTCTAAACAATATGCTTGAATGATTTCAATAATTTCATCACCATATTTTTGGAGACGTACTTTGCCAATTCCATTTATTTTTTTTAATTGTTGATGCGTTGCCGGTAATTTATCGCAAAGTTCATATAAGCTTTCTTGAGTAAAAACTTGAAAATGTGGGATGTCTTCTTCAAATGCAAAAGAGGCGCGCAAATCTCGTAATGCTTCAAATAAATTACCATGTTTTAGCAATTTGCCGAGGTCTTTTTTCTTCTTTTTTTTGGGTTGATCTTGCAACACAGCTTCGGCTCTTAGTGAGAGGTATTCTTTGATCTGAAATCCATTTGCCAAACCTTTGAGTACAAATAGTTTTTGTGATAATAATTCGTCTATTTTTTGTGTGTGTTTGCTGAAATCTTTATCGAGTTGCTTGTTTTCAGTAGTAAAATTAAAGTCAGCAAATGGTTTTCCCATTTTTTCTTGTGTTTGTTCTAAAAAATAGGCAATGGCTTTTTTGATTCTATCTTGAATAGCTTCATCTTGTTCCGGATCAACCACGTTTTTACCCATTATTTTTAGCTGTTTGATAAAATTTTCTTTGACGCGTAACAGTGGAATAATAGCCTCCTGTTTCATTATTTTTAAAGGTTCAATGATATTTCCTTTAAAACTATTGGCATTGCTGTAATAGATGTCCATCATTCTGTTTGCCGGATAGATAAAAGGATAATAATCTATGAGTTCATCTATTAAATTTATTAGAAATTGTTTTTGAGATTTTTTTAGTTCAATTTCGTCAGGTTGATGTGCCGCTACAGATTCGTTAAAAGAAGATACGCGTGCATCGTTGATAATACTTTGAGATTTTATGGGACTTTTGAGTACCAAGCCTTCCAAATTTTTACAACGACTCAAAGCGACATAAGTTTGACCGTGGGCAAAAGATAATTCTGCATCAATAATGGCTTTTTCAAAGGTGAGTCCTTGACTTTTATGTATGGTAATTGCCCACGCCAATCGCAAGGGGATTTGTGCATAACTGCCTTTGATTTTTTCTTCAATAGCATTGGTTTCCAGATTAAGGTCGTAGCTGACATTGTTCCAAGTTTCTTGTTTTACTTCAATCTCAAAGTCGTCGTCGGGTGATTGTACTGTAATGTGGTCTTTTGAGATTGACGTTATCTTACCAATTTTACCATTAAAGTATTGTTTTTCAAAACTGCTGTCATTTTTTATAAACATGACTTGCGCTCCTTTTTTGAGTGTTAATTTCTCATCATTGGGAAAAGCATTGTCTGGAAAATGCCCATCAATATTTGCTTTGAAATGGTAGCTTTTGTTTTTTAATTTGGTTAGTTTTTCTTTATTTATTTTATTTGCTTTGTAATTGTGGGTTGTTAACAAGATATAACCTTCATCATCTTTGGGGTCAAAACCTGCTTGATAGCGTTGGTTGAGTAAAGCGGCTGAATTATTTGACAATTTATTATCTCTAATTTCATTTAGAATTTTGATAAAAACTTCATCTTCTTGTCGGTAAATATGTTTTAGTTCAATATTTATGGCTTGTGCTTGTTGAAATGATTTGCTACTGAAAAAGAAAGGTGTTTGATAATATTTTTTAAGGAGGTGCCATTCGTTTTCTTTAACAACCGGTGCCAATTGTTGTAAGTCTCCAATCATGAGCACTTGTGTGCCGCCAAAAACTTTGTTTCGGTCTTTGTATTTACGTAAAATTTGGTCTATGGCATCGAGTAAATCGGCACGTACCATGCTAATTTCATCTATAATTAATAAGTCGAGCGAGCGAATTAAATCAATTTTTTTACGATTGAATTTTCGTTTAAAATCTCGTTTGATGTTTTGCTGTTCTTGTTCTGGTAAAATAGGTCCAAAAGGCATTTGGAAAAAAGAGTGAATCGTTACGCCTTTGGCATTGATGGCAGCCACACCTGTTGGCGCTACAATAACCATTCGTTTTAGACTATCTTGTTTGATTTGATGTAAAAAAGTGGTTTTTCCGGTACCGGCTTTTCCAGTTAAAAAAATATTTCTGTCAGTGTGATTGACAAATTGATTGGCGAGGTTAAGTTCGTTATTGGTCATCGATAAAAAATTTATAGGCATTAATATGTATGGCTAAATTAAGAAAAAAATATTTAGGTGCTGTTGAAAAATTTAGAAGTGATAAAAATTATTTTTTGGCGCGCTTAAATTGAAGTATTTCAAGTTGAATAAATTTATAAATAACGATGTATTTTAATTTTTTAGAAGCCTATATTTAATTGGAAATAATAGCTTATATTTGTTTCAATATTAATCATAAAAAGTATTGTCATTATGCCCTTAGTCATTCTTTTAGTTATTGTTTTAGTTGTTTTTTTAATTGGATTATCCATTTACAATGGTCTGATTCGTAAAAAGAATAATGTTAAAAATACCTTGAGCACCATTGATGTAATGCTCAAAAAGCGACACGATTTGATTCCCAATTTGGTTGAATCTGTTAAGAAATATATGGAACATGAGCGCGGTACGCTTACCGATATTGTAAAATTGCGTTCGCAAATTATAGAAGGTAATGATTTATCAGATACCGATAGAATGAAGTTAGAAAGCCAATTGAGCAGTCGTTTAAGCGGATTAAAAATAAATGTTGAAAATTATCCGGATTTAAAAGCAAATGAAAATTTTATTCAATTGCAGGATAGTTTAAATGAGGTTGAAGCACAATTGTCAGCGGCAAGACGTACTTACAATGCCAGTGTTTTGGATTATAACAATGCTTTGGAAGTGTTTCCTTCTAGTATTTTTGCTAAAAATATGAATTTAAAACCGGCTACATTTATTGAAATTCCAAAAGAAGAACGCAAAACACCAAGCGTTAAAGATTTGTTTAACGAATGATTTCACCCAAAATTACTAAGGAAATTCAGGCGCGATTAACGCAGATGAATGATGAAGTTGTTCAAGCGAGAAAACAGGTCAAAAATATTTGGATTGGGGTCGTTATTTTTTCAATCGTATTATTGCCAATTTTTTACTTGAATCAAGCTATGATTTTATTCATATTTGTGGCTGTGCTTGCCGGTATAATTGGTGGTGGTATGCACCATCATATTATTGGTAAGAAGAAAAATTTATTTAAAACGCAGATTATTTCAAGTTTAATCAATCAAGATGAAAATCTTGGGATGACCTATGCGCCACAAAACCATATTACACCACGTGAGTTTGAATATTCGGATATTTTTAACAATCAAATAGATCGTTTTAATGGTGAGGATTTGTTTACGGGGCTTAGAGGAAAAACGCAATTCAAATTTTCAGAAGTATTTGCAGAAGAGAGACATCAAAGAACAGATTCTAAGGGGCATTCGACTACGTATTATGAAACTGTTTTTCAAGGCATATTTTTTGTAGCAGAGTTTAACAAGAAATTAAAAGGTTTTACCAAAGTTGTTGAAGGAAGCGATGGGTTTTTTGAAAAGTTATTTAGTGGAAAAAGCAAGGTGGTTTTAGAAAATCCTAATTTTGAAAAAATATATAATACGTATGGGAATAATCAAGTAGAGGCACGATATATTTTGACGCCGGATATGATGGAGAAAATGTTAAAATTAAAAGAAATATTTAAGACCGAAATAGATTATAGTTTTAAAGAGAATTTTATCTTTGTTGCCATTCATTCTTCTAAAAATAAATTTGAACTAAATACCAAACAACCAGTTGATAAGCAACAAGTTAATCGAATTTTTGACGAAATAGAAAACGTCTTGCAAGTGATAGATGTGTTGGCGTTAAATGTGCGAATTTGGGGATAATTTATTTTCGTATTTATAAATAATTATGAATCGATAGAATNAAGCTTTTGATTGCTGTAAATTACATATCTTCCAACAAAAATTTTATCATATTCCTTGCAGCGATTTCCGCTTTTCTTTTTATAAATTCTCTAGGCGTTTCATCGCCTACTTCGTAGGTTATAGACTCCGCTTTAAATTGTTTGTAAAACCAAGTTTTTGAGAAAGCTTTGCTCAAAGCTTCGGGTGATGTTTTGGTTTTAAAGGGTGCGACAGCTCGNTCTATTGATGCAATCCATTTTGGGGTAAAATCACTCAAATTTGTATGGAAAGATTGGTCATAAGTATAATAAATATCTTTATAAGTTGAATGAAAATCAATACCTAAAACTACTTNATTTTGGTGTTTTTTTGCTTGATTTACAATGAATTTTGTAACGGCATCGGTTTCNGGTTGTCTGTAGTAAGCCCAATCTCGGTTGAGGTCAACGCCCCTTGCATTGTGCCGCCAATGTCCCAAATCTACGCCATCGGGATTGAGTACGGGGAATACCCAAATGTCATATTCATTAAAAAAACGATCGGTATTCTTATCCGATTGTAGGATGGCTTCAATAAATCTCTGAAAGGCGATAAATCCACTGATTTCCGGCGGGTGCTGACGGCTCATTAAAACGATTGCTTTTTTGCCTGTAGATTCGTCTTTTCCGATTCTGAAAAAAGGAATATTTTTACCCAAAACAGAAGTGCCTGCCGTTGTAAAATTATGGGTTAATGGATTGGCTTTTAAACTATTTATCCAATCTTGTATATCACTGGTATTGATGATTTCTTCCCCGGCAACCCACGTGGTATCTTTTTTGATAAGTAGGGGAAAGGTAGCTGTTGTTTTATCTTTGTTTAAAATTAATTTTTCGGCATCAATTTTTTTCCAATATTTTCTGTCGCTACTGATTTTAGGCAGGTAACGATGTTTTCCATAGGTGTAATGCAATTGTAAATAAATCTGTTGTACGGTATCAGACCAAATTTTAAAAGCGTACCAAGGACTGGTATTAATCGGGGTATTTTCTGGTGAAATATTGACCAGATAGGTAGAGTCATTTATTTGTTTAAAACCATTAAGTCTGGCACCGTCAAACTGATTGTCGGCAAAAATATGTCCAATTTGATAGGTTTTTTTATCTTGAAAATCAATTTTCTTATTTTGCGTATCGACTGGTTCGGGATATTTAAAGTTATTTCTTTCATAATAATGTGAAGCGCAGCTGCTCAATAAAAAAGTGATAAATAGGAGCAAAGCAAGATTTTTTGTTTTCATAAGATGTGATGAATTATATTTGTCAACGAATGTAATTGTAAAATTGATAAGTATCAAATTTTTTTCGATTAATTGTTAATTTAGTTTTGTGGTGAATAAAGTTTTGTGTATTTTTAAAGGTTTTATTAGGTATTTTCTTTTATTATATATAATATGTATGCGTTTTATTTCAAAAATATTATCTTTACCAAAATTTTTTATATGGCACAAGAAAGACCTTTAATATTGGTAACCAATGATGACGGTATTACCGCTCCGGGTATTAGAGCATTAATTGAAGTGATGAATAAACTTGGCGATGTTGTAGTCGTTGCGCCGGATGCTGTTCAGTCAGGAATGGGACATGCGGTAACGATTCATTCAACCTTATATTTGGACGAAGTAAAAATTGATGAAGGGCCACAAAAAGAGTATAAATCCAATGGTACACCGGTCGATTGTGTTAAATTAGCAATTGGCGAAGTTTTGCATCGCAAGCCCGATTTAATTGTCTCGGGTATAAATCATGGCGCCAATTCTTCCATCAATGTGATTTATAGCGGTACGATGTCTGCAGCAGTAGAAGGGGGTATTGAAGGTATTCCGTCAATTGGATTTTCGTTGTTAGATTTTCATTGGGATGCAGATTTTAGCGCTTCAAAACATTATGCCGAAATTGTGGCGAAAGATGTGCTTGCAAATGGATTGCCCAAAGGTATTGTGCTTAATGTAAATATACCAAAATTGCTTTTATCTGAGATTAAAGGTATTAAAGTAGCGCGACAAGCACACGATAAGTGGGAAGAAACTTTTGATAAAAGACAAACGCCGCACGGACGTGATTATTATTGGTTAACCGGTGTTTTTGAGCGTTTTGACAAAGGTACAGATACAGATATACATGCTTTAAACAATGCTTATGTTTCAGTTGTCCCCGTGCATTTTGATATGACGGCGCATCAGTGGCTTGAAAAACTCAAATTTTTAGAAAAATAATATTGAAAACACCTTCAAATGCTATATAAGTTAGAAAAACAAATCAAAAAAATGTTAATGGCAGTTTCTGTACCCGGATTTTCCGGAATGTCTTTTTATGATTTGTTGTCTTTGTATTGGAAAGGTATTTTTGAAGGTTTTATTACGCTTAGAGCAGGGGCGATTGCCTATAGTTTTTTTATGGCTATTTTTCCTTTTTTATTGTTTACTCTATCCTTGATTCCATTGGTGCCAATCGAGCATTTTCAGATTGATTTTATCGCCATGATTCATGATTTAATTCCACCTAAAACATTTGAGGTAATCGATAATGTTATTATGGATATTGCCACAAAACCTAAGAATGGGATTTTATCTATTAGTATTTTATTGTCTATTGTTTTTATGGCAAATGGTGTAAATGCTATTTTAACAGGTTTTGAAGAGTCTATACATAAAATTGTGAATAAGAGAAATGTTATTAAGCAATATGTTATAGCATTGGGGCTGTCTTTGGTGTTGGTTTTAATACTATTTGTTACGGTTATTGGCGTTATTTATTTTGAAATTATTGTTGTCTATAATTTAAAAGAATCTGGTTTGATTGAGGACTACGATTTTTGGACTGTTTTGGGCAAAGATCTCTTTTATATTTTAATGGTGCTCATTTCGGTATCATTATTGTANTACTATGGAACGAGAGAGGGAAAAAAATTGAGATTTATTTCACCTGGAAGTATTATGACAACTTTATTGGGACTGNTTTCATTTTATTTATTTCAGATTTATATCGATCATTTTTCTCGTTATAATCAGCTTTATGGGTCTATTGGCGCTTTTCTAATTATCATGTTGATGATTTGGCTAAATTCACTTATTTTACTGCTGGGACACGAGTTAAATATGGCTATTTTGAAATATAAAAAACTCAATTTACCGTTACATCAAGAATAATTTGTAAATAAGAAAAAAAAATAATACCTTTAAACCCTAATTAAAAACAAAAAGCATATGAAAAATTTATTTTTTACTTTACTAGTTTTAGTAAGCTATATGGGCGTTAATGCTCAGGACGTTATCGGAAAATGGAAATCTATTGACGATGAAACAGGAAAACCTAAATCTGTTATTGAAATTTACCAACAAGGTGATAAAATTTATGGTAAAATAATACAGCTGTTAACCGAACAAAATAAAGATGGTATTTGCCATACTTGTGAGACCAAATATAAAGACAAAAGCATCATAGGATTGATTATTCTAAATGATTTAGTCAAAGATGATGACGAATATAACGATGGTGAAATCACCGATCCAAAAAATAATAAAACTTACAGTTGTTATATTAAATTGGTGGAGCCTAATAAATTAAAAGTGCGAGGCTATTTGGGTTTTTCACTTTTGGGTAGAACGCAATATTGGTACAGATATGATGAATAGTATTCATTTCTATAAATAATTAACAGGCGTCTTCATTGCAATGAAGACGCCTGTTTTTTAATTAAAATATTTAGATTTTACAGAAAAAATAAGACCCTTATAAAAGGTGATTATTTGTTCAAATTTGAGATTATAGTAAAATTTAATACTGCAGTCTTGATGGCTATCGTAATGAGATGTATTTTTTTTTTGATTTACCAATAAATGCTATTTCAAAACACCTGTATTTCCCTTTCCTTCTCTTATAATTTCAGGATTGTCTTGACTGAGGTCTATAATGGTAGAAGCTTTGTTATCGCCATAACCGGCATTAACAATTACATCTACTTTTTGATGCCATTTTTCATAAATAAGCTCCGGATCGGTGGTGTATTCTACGACTTCATCTTCGTCTTTGATAGAAATATTTACAAGAGGATGTCCCAATCTTTCAATTATTTTTAATAAAATCTGATTGTTGGGAATACGCATCCCAAATGTTTTACGTTTTTTAAAAATTTTGGGTAAATTATTATTTGCCGGTAAAATCATTGTGTATGGACCCGGAAAAGCTTTTTTCAAAATTTTAAAAGTGGCTGTATCAATTTGTTTGGTATATTCAGACAAATTGTGCAGATCGTTAAACAAAAAAGTAAAATTTGCTTTATCTGCTTTAACACCTTTTAACTTGGCTAGTTTTTCAATCGCTTTTGTGTTTTTAATGCTAGCGCCCAATCCATAAACGGTATCGGTTGGATAGATTACCAAACCGCCATTTTGTAAAGTTTCTACTACTTCGTCAATTAAAATTTGATCGGTGGCGTCGTGATAAAGTTTGATAAATTTTGCCATAATTGTATTTTATTTGTTACCTTTTTTATAATCGGCTAAAAATTTTGCTAGACCATTATCGGTTAAAGGATGATTTAATAAACCTAAAATGGGTTTTAAGGGTGATGTAATCACATCAGCACCAATTTTGGCGCATTCATTTATATGCATCGTATGACGTATAGAGGCAGCCAATATTTCGGTGTTGTATCCATAATTGTCATAGACCAATCGTATATCAGCAATCAATTGTAAGCCGTTTTCAGAAATATCGTCTAACCGTCCTATAAAAGGGGAAACATAGGTAGCGCCAGCTTTGGCAGCAAGCAGTGCTTGTCCAACCGAAAATACTAATGTGCAATTGGTTTTAATACCTTTGCTGCTCAAATATTTAATCGCTTTGATGCCTTCTTGAATCATAGGGATTTTTACGATAATATTTGGTGCTATTTTAACCAATTCTTCTGCTTCTTTTATCATGCCGTCAAAGTCGGTTGAAATGACTTCTGCGCTGACATCGCCTTTAACAATGTTGCAGATTTCTTTATAATGATTTAAAATATTTTCTTGTCCAGTAATACCTTCTTTTGCCATCAAAGACGGATTGGTTGTTACGCCATCTAGGATACCTAATTCATTGGCTTCTTTAATATCTTTGAGGTTGGCAGTGTCTATAAAAAATTTCATATAATTATCTTTTTGATTTATCGTTAGTGATTTTTTAAGTATTTTTTTATTTGTCAGTATCTTTTAATTGGATAGAATTAAAATTTAATGCGTACAAAAATACGTTTTTTTTGTTTATATTTTCTTGGAAAAGCGAAAATTATATTGGTGTTAACGCATCTTTTGTTTATTACAAATGAAATTTGAATATTGCGATGCCATTTTGATGTAATTTTGATGATGATAGGAAGAAAATTGAAGTGAAATTTGAGTTTTATTAAAAAATTGACTATTAAAAAATTGCCTACTTTTTGTCTATTACATCCGACTATCAGCATTAATATTCACAATTGGTTATACGCAATTATTTTTACTATTGGTAGCAATTTCTTTTCCCCATAATCTATAAAGAAATGTTTAGGAATTTGCATATCTTTTGAATAAAATGTAGCGGTGCAACATCTATATTAGATTAATTTGTTTTTGTTCTGTTGTCTTGCGGTGTTTTTTTTGAGATTTTGATTATTTTCCGTATCCTATATCGTAGAGACGCCCAATTTGGGTATCTCTATAACAATAATGGCATAAAAAATAAAAAATAAAAAATTAATGTTTGTTTTTGAAAAAAATTCTATATTTGCACCTCCAAAACATGGTGGGTATAGCTCAGTCGGTTAGAGCGTCGGATTGTGGTTCCGAAGGTCGTCGGTTCGAACCCGATTACCCACCCTGAAAATAAAAAACCGATAAGCATATGCTTATCGGTTTTTTTAATTTTTTAAAAATATTTTTCTGCAAATCTTATTTAATCATGGGACTCGCGTTGGTTCTTTTTAAATTAACAGTATTAGGATCAACAACTTTTCCCTTGATTTTTAAGATAACGACATTGTTGGTAGCATTGGAGTAAACGGTTACGGTTTTTCTAAATGGACCAGGACGATGCGTGTTGTATTTCACCGTGATTTTGCCGGTTTTGCCAGGCATAATCGGCTCGGTGGGTTTGCTGGGAACCGTACAGCCACAAGATGATTTTACACGATTGATAATGAGTGGTGCGTTGCCGGTATTGGTAAATTCAAATACACGGATACCATTGGCGTCTTTGTCAATTTTTCCATAATCAATTTCCAATTGTTTAAATTCAATTACGGGTTTATTTTCTTGTGAAAAGCCTTGTAATCCTACAACAGCTAGTAATAATAGTAAAACTTTTTTCATGGGTATATTATTTTTTGTTTTCTGTAAATATAAAATAGCTTAATAATTGTTATGTTCTATGTTTAAGATAAAACCATACGCTAATTTAGCTAATAATTTGATAACTTTAGTTTTCTTTAAAATTCAAATTTATAATTTATTTTTGAAAAGTACGAACTTTAATAAAAATAAATTAAATTTGCTTTGTTGATTTCAAAATTTGTGCCAAACTGTTATTTGTAGGTAAATAATTGAAATTTAATAGTTTAATTGTAATAAAACATTAAAAAATATCATAAAGAAAGCGCCAATGAATATTCCTACGAAGTACGATCCTTCAAATATTGAAGACAAATGGTATGCATATTGGATGAAAAACAACTATTTTCATTCAGAACCCGACGAAAGAGAAGCTTACACAATCGTGATTCCGCCACCAAATGTAACCGGTGTGTTGCATATGGGACACATGCTTAATAATACTTTGCAAGATGTTTTAATTAGACGCGCCCGTATGAAAGGTTATAATGCTTGTTGGGTGCCCGGAACAGACCACGCATCGATTGCGACCGAAGCAAAAGTAGTTGCAAAATTACAAGCAGAAGGTGTCAATAAAGATGATTTGACCCGTGAAGATTTTTTAGAACATGCTTGGGAATGGACGCATAAACACGGTGGTATTATTTTAGAACAACTTAAAAAATTAGGCGCTTCGTGTGATTGGGAACGCACCAAATTTACTTTGGATGACGATATGTACGAAAGCGTTATTAAAGTTTTTATAGACTTATACAACAAAGGTAAAATATATCGTGGTTTTCGTATGGTTAACTGGGATCCGGTCGCTAAAACAACCGTATCGGATGAAGAGGTAAATTATGCAGACGAAGCAGGGCACCTTTATTATGTAAATTATCCAATTGTTGGGGAAAAAGGTAAATTTATACAAATAGCGACAACAAGACCCGAAACTATTTTGGGTGATACTGCTATTGCGGTTAGTCCTGAAAATAAAAAATATGCGCCTTTTATCGGTAAAAAAGCTTTGGTGCCTATTGCCAATAGAGAAATACCTATTATTGCAGACGATTATGTCGATCCGGAATTTGGTACAGGTGCTCTAAAAATTACACCTGCTCATGATCCCAATGATAAAGAAATAGGTGCGCGTCATCATTTAGAAATTATCGATATTTTTAATGAAGATGCTACTTTAAATTCAAATGGATTACATTACCAAGGTAAAGATCGCGATATTGTCAAAAAAGAAATTGTAGAAGAGCTCAAAGAAAATGGCTTTTTGGATAAAATAGAAAAATATAAGCATCGCGTAGGACGTTCCGAACGTACAAATGCGGTTATTGAACCCCGTTTGTCACGACAATGGTTTTTAAAAATGAAAGAACTGGCACAACCAGCTATTGATGCGATTAAGAATGAAGATGTAAAGTTGATTCCTAAAAAGTTTGAAAACACATATTTTCATTGGATGGACAATGTGCGCGACTGGAATATCTCACGCCAATTATGGTGGGGACATCGAATTCCGGCATATTTTTATGGCGATGGCGAGAATGATTTTGTCGTAGCTGAAAATATTGAGAAAGCTTTGATTTTGGCAAAAGAAAAATCTGGTAATAATAATTTGCAATTGTCTGATATTAAACAAGATGAAGATGCACTGGATACTTGGTTTTCTTCGTGGCTTTGGCCCATGAGTGTTTTTAATGGCATTAATGATCCACAAAATAAAGATTTTAAGTATTATTATCCGACAAATGATTTGGTTACAGCTCCCGAAATTCTTTTCTTTTGGGTAGCACGAATGATGATTGCTGGTTATGAATATGCCGGTAAAAAACCTTTTGAGAATGTATATTTAACCGGAATTGTACGAGACAAATTGGGTAGAAAAATGTCGAAATCTCTTGGTAATTCTCCCGACCCGATTAAAATGATGGAAGAACACGGTGCTGATGCCGTTCGTGTAGGCATGTTGTTGACTTCTCCTGCCGGAAATGATTTGCCTTTTGATATGGATTTGGTTATGCAAGGGCGTAATTTTGCCAATAAAATTTGGAATGGTTTTAGATTGGTTAAATCTTGGGAGACAGATGTTGATAAACAACAACCCGAATATGCAAAAACAGCATTAAAATGGTATCAAAATAAGTTTAATGAAACCCTGTCGGGTATTGAAGATGATTTTTCTAAATATCGTATTTCCAATGCTTTAATGCGTATTTATAAGCTTGTCTGGGATGATTATAGTTCGTGGTTGCTCGAAATGCTTAAGCCTGCTTTTGGTGAAAAAATGGATGTGAAAACCCATCGAGAAATTATTGAAATTCTAGAAAATAATCTAAAAGTCTTACATCCGTTTATGCCATTTATTACCGAAGAAATCTGGCAGTATATCAATATAAGAACACCTGAAACGGCTATGATTATTTCAGACTATCCCAAATTACAATCTTTTGATGAAAGTTATATTGCACAAATGGATCAAGTTCAAGAGGTCATTTCAAATATTCGTAAAATTAGAAAAGAAAAAAATATTCCTCAAAAAGAATCGATAAAATTAGCTGTTTTGGAAAATGAAAAAATAGCAACTGAATTTGCGTCGGTTATCAAGAAAATAGGAAATGTTTCTGTTATTGAAAAAATTGATGTTCCCTTGGATAATGCCGGTGCTTTTCGCGTTAAACTAAACGAGTATTTTATTCCTTTGGAAGGTTTAATCGATGAAGAAGAAGAATTAAAAAAACTAAGCGAGGAATTAAAATACACGGAAGGCTTTTTAAAAGGTGTGCAAAAAAAATTGGGCAATGAAAGATTTGTTAGCAATGCGCCCCAACAAGTTGTTGATATGGAAAAGAAAAAAGAAGCGGATGCTTTAGAAAAAATCCAAATATTAAAAAAACGATTAGATATTAATTAATATTTCTATATATTTTACAACCGATTATTAATAATTTAGAATAATAAACATTATGAAAAAAATAAGCATTTTAAGTATAGTTTCTTTGTTTTTACTTTTGTCTTGTAACAATGATAAAACTTCTAAAACAAAAGAGTCAAATGAGCCAAATGTTACCAAAGAGATGAAGAAATCTACTAGCATGCAATTAGATTGGCAATTAGATCAAGACGCTTCAAGCGTGCATTGGACAGGTTACAAAACAACACAAAAAGTTGCGGTTTCCGGGACTTTTCAAAAATTTGCAATTTCAGGCGTAAAACCCAATATAGATTTGCTCAAAACTATTGAAGGCGCTCGTATTAAAATTAATGTTTTTTCTATTTTTTCAGATGAAGAATCGCGTGACAAAAAATTGGTAGAGTATTTATTTGGACATATGATGGATACCAATTCTATTGCCGCTAGAGTAGAAAAAATACATCCTGATAATCAGACTGTTGATGTTAATATCAATATGAATAATCACGAAAAAATTATACCTATGCAATTAAAAGTCGATACCAAAAAAGGATTGATTACGATGAGTGGAAAAATTGATTTGGTAAAAGATTTTGATGCAGCAGAACCATTGTATTTTTTGCATACCACTTGTTTTGACTTACACAAAGGAGAAGACGGTATTAGCAAAACTTGGTCGGATGTAGGTATCAAAGCTGTTTTAAAATTTGTTAAAAAATAATACGATTTAATCAAGTGTATTTATGTTCAAGTTTACTGGTTTTGTCAAAAATAAATTAGCATAATAAATATATGAAAAATATACATTTTATAGCCATTGGCGGTGCCGCCATGCACAATTTGGCTATTGCTTTGCACAAAGAGGGATATAATGTGAGCGGTAGTGATGACGTTATTTTTGATCCATCAAAATCAAGGCTTGAAAAATATGACTTGCTACCTGAGCAGTTTGGTTGGTTTCCCAAAAAAATCAATAAAGAAATCGATGCTGTAATTTTAGGAATGCATGCCAAACCCGACAATCCTGAATTGTTAAAAGCGCAAGAATTGGGGCTGAATATTTATTCTTATCCGGAATATTTATATCAGCAAAGCAAAAATATGCATAGGGTAGTAGTGGCAGGTTCACATGGCAAAACGACTATTACTTCTATGATTTTGCATGTGTTAGATAAGTTAAAAATAGATGTGAATTATATGGTCGGATCTCAACTCAAAGGTTTTGAAACGATGGTACAATTAGATGATTCATTGGACACCATTATTTTAGAAGGCGATGAATATTTATCTTCGCCCATAGATGCCAGACCAAAGATTTTTTGGTACCACCCGCATACAACAGTGATTAGCGGTATTGCTTGGGATCATATCAATAAATTTCCAATTGAAGAAGATTACAACCACTTATTTGCCGAATATATCGAAACGATTGAAGCAGGTGGAAAGCTTATTTATAACGCCGAAGATCATATTTTAAATAATTATGCCGAGGCATTTAGAGGAAATATTGATAAAATTCCTTATAAAACACCTGAATTTATAGTGGAAGATTCCACTTATTTTTTAAAGACGGCTCAAGGGAATATTCCTTTGCAAGTTTTGGGAAAACACAATATGCAAAACATTGAAGCAGCGAGAAAAGTTTGTCAAACATTTAATATCTCTGATGCTGATTTTTACCGGGTTATTCAAAGTTTTAAAGGAGCAGATAAAAGATTAGAAAAGATTTTTGATCAAGATGGAAGGATTATCTTTAAAGATTTTGCTCATGCACCTTCAAAAGTTGCTGCCAGTGTTACAGCCGTTAGAAATGCTTATCCAAATAATAAGGTAATAGCCGTATTAGAATTGCACACTTATAGTAGTCTTAACAAAGATTTTTTGCCACAATACAAGGATAAACTAAATTCGGTAGATGAAGCAATTGTTTTTTATTCACCCAAAGCGATGGCTATTAAAAGAATGTCTCCCATACCAAAAGAATGGATTGTCAAAGCTTTTAACAGAGATGATTTGCGGGTATTTACCGAGCCGGAAGATTTACATGAATATTTATATAATAAATCATTAAAAGATAGTGTTTTATTGTTGATGAGTTCGGGTAATTACGGTGGATTGGATTTAGAAAAACTAAAAACCTTGTCATAATGTCCAAAATACCTATTAATGAATGGGCTTCTGATGATCGACCCAGAGAAAAACTCCTTAACAAAGGTGTTGCTTCTTTGTCTGATGCAGAGTTGATTGCCATTCTTATTGGTTCGGGGAATAGAGATGAAAGTGCGGTTGATTTATCCAAACGAATTTTAAATGCTGCTCAAAATAATTTGGATGAATTGGGCAAGCATTCTATTCAAGATTTGATGTTGTTTAAAGGAATTGGAGAAGCCAAGGCAATATCTATTGTAGCGGCATTAGAAATAGGCAGAAGGCGTAATGTTTCAAAAGCGCTTGACAAAAAGAAAATCACTTCATCAGCTACTGCTTTTGATATTTTATCACCTATTTTATCCGATAAAAATAAAGAAGAATTTTGGGTGATTTACCTCAAAAAGAATACGGTTATAGGTCATGAAAAAATTAGTTCAGGCGGATTAGATGCTTCTATTGTCGATATACGTCTTTTGATGAAAAGGCTTTTGGAAAAAGAAGCGACTGCTTTTATCATCGCGCATAATCACCCTTCTGGGAATTTGCAACCCAGTCAAAGCGATAAAAACTTGACGACTAAAATTAAGGAAGCAGCTTCTTTGTTAAATATAAATTTATTAGACCATATTATTGTTGCCAAACAATCCTATTTTAGTTTTGTGGATGAGCAAATATTTTGATTGGTTTTTATAAAATATAAGCGGCTGCCCAAAAGGGCAGCCGCTTCTTATTAAGTATGCTTATTGTAATTATTTGATTAATAATTTTTGTGTGCCGATACCTTTATTGGTAGTTGTTTTAATCAGATAAATGCCTTGTGAAAGACCTTCAGTACTGATGCTCACATTGGTAGGATTTGTAGTGTATTTTTCTACTTTTACTATTTTTCCTAATATATCTGTGAGTTCAATTGCTTGAATACTTTCATCGTTTTGTGCTTTTACAGAAAAATGATTAGCTGTAACAGGGTTAGGGTAAACGCTAAAGTCAATATTTGGCGTTTGATTGGTAGCCATAACATTGGCGACCACGTCCCAAACAGGAATTTCAGCACAACCACCTCTACATTCAAGTGTCGCCATAGTTCCAGTTGCTTCATTTGCCGTACTTGTGCCACTTCCTTCATCAAAATTAAATAAGATTGCAGTATCTGCATCTGTTGTATAAGGAGTGGCAGAAACATTTGTTGCATTTAGATTTGCAATATCTTCAGCCGTTTTTTTAACCCTTACTTTATCAATATAGGCAAAAGGAACAGTTCCAGAACCACCATATCCTACATAAAAATTAGCAGCATTTCCAGGAGCAGCTTCTAGGGGTATAGCGGTGTGTGTAGTAGCAGTACCTGACGAATCAGCAGTTACATCTACACCATTTACATAAATTTTTATGGTGTCATCTGTAGCGTTGTTAATGATAGCCACATGATTCCATTGGTTAAGGTTTACAACATTGTACAATGAGTTTACATAAGTTTTAGTTACTCCATTATCGCTGTATTGTGTAAAGTAAACACGTTTGTTGGTATTTTGATACATGGTTATGGCAAATTGATACCATCTTTTTAGGATTACACGGTTGTGAATATCGGCATCGGTGGGATAGAACCAAGCTTCAATGGTGTAATCTGTTGCACCATTCATCATGTCTAAATTGGTGTCCGTAGGGTAATTTGTGCGACTATCAACACCGTCATACAATAATGTATAATCTTGCGCAAATGCAATGCTTTGGATAAGCAATACAAAACTTAATAATAGTAATTTTCTTTTCATGGTCTTTAATTTTTAAGGATTAATATTTATTTTTTTAAAATTTGGGTATTTGCTTTAAAATGATTTCCCTTGGCTATTAAAATATAACTGCCGGTAGGGAGTGTACGCATATCAATTTGTATGTCATTGTTGTTATGCTTGATTTTTACAGGAATTTGTTTTCCGTTTAAATTATAAATTTCAAAGTTAATCTTTTTGAGATTTATCTCCGGACTTGTATTGTGAATGTTAATAAAATCAGTAGTAGGATTTGGATAAACACTTAAATTTTTACTAAATAATGCTTCATTGATAGCAGAGGAACCATTTGGGTCATAATCAAAATTCCACTGTACATTTCCACTTGTATTGCTTGCGATGACACTTACGTGAAAGGCTTCATCTTTTAAACGGTTGCGGTGTACGTTTTGAAACTTGAAATATGCTTTGGTATCTTGATCTACTACAAAATCAATATTTTGTTCAGGTGAAAAATTCGCGTTGTAACGTCCAGAATTTGACAATCGCATCTGATCAAAATCTGCTTTTATAAATCCTGAATATCCACTGTGATATCGTTGGCCAATATTTAGGGCTACATTTGAACTGTTTAAATGAAAATGGTTGTTGGGGTTGCTATCTCTTTCTACGCCATCTACAAATAATCTAGTAGTATTTCCAATGGTTGAAACAGCAATATGATGCCATTGTCCTATTTGTAATTTTGCACCACTTTGGTTAGAATGTAAAGCATCCTGACTGGCAGGTGATTCAAAAACAACGGAATAATCAATACTTGTAACATCTTCAATTTCAAATGCATAAAGGTATTCTTGGTCTAATATGACATCACCATTTTGGTTGCCACTATGAAGATTGATCCATGTTTCAAAAGTATAATCGTGGTTAAATATTAAATCATAATTGGGTGTTTGTCTGGCGTAGCAGTTTTGGCTTCCATTAAACTCGCCATATCCATTGTAGCCGCCTTGTGGTGTGTAAACTACGATTTCTGACCACGAGTTAAGATAATAACCACCATTTATTTTTCCTTTAACTCTAAATTGATAGACTTGCCCAGTAGGGTTGTCATATTGATAATCTTGTCCAGTGATACCGGTAGCAACTGTTTGCCATGAACCATTATCAATTTTTCTTTCCAAAGTGTATTCTTCGTAATTTGTATTACGGGCAATGTCCCAATGAATACTAAAATCATTACCCGTTCCGCTGGGACTGATATTGGTAATTTGTGGCTCGGGAATCATATCCAATATACCACCCAAAATGGTGTTATAGCCTGGTCTGGAACTATCCCAACCTTGAATATTGTACCATCCATTATGTTCAGATCCGGTATTGTACCATCCCCAATTAATATAATAATAAGGTGCACCATTCATATATTTATATCCGGTAGCGATTACGGCATGTCCTTCGTGATTGGTTTTTTCAATAGCCAGTGGTACCGGAATTCTATTTTGCATACTTTGGTACATATCGCTCCAAAATCCTGAGGAAGAGGCATTTTCGTAGTGTCCGGTATATCTAAAATAGTTTGCTAGTATAAAAGGTACATTATTAACATTGCTGCTTGAACCATCTGGCTCAAAATCCATTTCAACAGCTACAGCAACGTCATAGACTAACTTACCGACGGCACTACGTTGGGTATCTGTGGAATTTACATACATGTATCTATCCAACATATTTGCCCAGTCATAGGGTTCTTTGTCAAAAAATGCACCATGTCTGACCAATGAGCCATTGTAATTGTCATTGTAAACATTATTGCCAACACCTATTATAGGCCAATTGAAATAATCTAGTATTTGTGAAGTAGAAATTGCGACACAACCGGCAGAGCAATTTGATGGGGTGTAATAATTGCTTACATCTACAATATTATTTTGATCATCTATACAATTTACACTACCCCATTCGCAAGTAACAAAATTACCAATGTCGTTTTGAACAGAACGGTTTTGACTGTGAGCGCGAGGTGTTTGCCAGTGTAAATGGCTGATGTTTTCAAGTTTTGCCAATTGTGGTTGATTGATAAAATGATTGTTTTGTATATCAAACTTTCCTTCTGTGATAACAGCATCTACGATATATCCATTTTGATTTTTATGGATTAAAACATAGCCACCTTCTTCAAAGTTTATAGCAAAATTTTGTTGTTTTGTATTATTAAGGTCAATAATATTGATGGGTTTTTTAGCAACATCAAAATTATCAAAATAAAAATTTCTTGCAAAATTAGCAATATCCTTTTGATTGATTTGCGCCGTGCTGGTTTGAAAACCAACAAGTATCAGCGTTAGAACGAAAAGTGGTAAGCTTATTTTTTTCATGATCTTTAATTTTAGTGCGGGCAATATAAATTTTATAATCGCATCGAATGTGTTAATAATATTTTAATTGTTTTTATAATCTCCCAAAGGTAAATAAGTGTCTGGTTCGTGTTCCCAAATATTTGATTTAGAAGATTTTACATAATAATCATAAGTACCCAGCACTTTTAGCTTAACAAAATTGTTTTGTGGTGAAAACTCTGTTACATTTTCATCTAGATTTAATTGCAGCAAGGTATTTGTATCTACGATAAGAGGTGTTTCTCTGTCTGGGGTGAACTCATTTGGATAACGATCGACAGTTGATAAGCGAATGTTGTCCATAGAACCTTTAAAGAAATCCATATTTGAACCTCTATACATATAATTAAATCCGAGCCAAGTGTCGCTTTGAGCTTGCATCCAAACGGGGTCGGTACTACTGTCTATTAATTTTCCATTGATATAAAATTTTGCTATTCCATCGCTAGAAGATCTTGATATGGCAACGTGTACCCATTCGTCAAAATGTAGATTTTCGGTAGCGCCATCAGATTGCATTGATGCTGCTTGTAAGTCGTCGCCAGCTTGTAATTTTCCATATTTTATGGCATAATCTCCATCGTCATCATTGATGAGGTAAAGTTCAAAATTATGACGTCTATCTCCTATGCAAGCGCCCCCTGCGTAAACACCGCTACGAGCATCTCTATTTCCAATAATTGCATCTGGATCTACTTTAATCCAAAGTTCGTATGTCCAATCGCCTTCGGGAAGAGAACTCAAGTCATCTTGATGACTTCCACTAAATGCGTATATGCGTAAGTCGGGGTCATTGATGTCTGAGCCGGGCATATTTAAGGATACCAATCCGTGAACGATGAGGCTTCCGGGATATTCAGTTAAATTTTTCTTTTTGCAAGAATGGGTCAAAAGCACCAGGTTAATGGTTAAGATTGAGAATAATAGTTTTTTCATCTTTTTATGATTTTAATTTTTTTAATTAGCAGAATACCATCCATTGATCGATACATCTTCGTTAGGAACACCATATTGAGGATCAATACCTCCAAAAGTATAAAATGGTAAATCCATAACTTCTAATTGTTGTGCTGGAATGGGAAAATGAAGTAGGGAACCGTCTTGTAATTTTCCAAATCTTCTCATATCAAAATATTCAATTCCCATACCGGTCAAAGGTAATTCAATTGTTCTTTCATAGACGATGGCGTTCATAACCACAATCCCGTTGTTTGAAACGTCGGGTAAATTCCCTCTAATATTTCTGGTGCCATTATTTACGATGGTTGCAGCTTCGGGAAATCTATTTAGATGTACCAAAGCTTCTGCTTTTAATAAGTCGTTTTCGCATTTTCGCATTAAAATGACAGGTGCAGAAAAATTTGCTTGGAAGTAACTATCATATCTGGCATATCTATAAGTTGACCATCTGTACATACCGCGTTCAGGACGGTTGTTGGCAGAGTCGTATTGAAAATCTGTTGCAACTCTGGCATCGTTGGATACAATAATGCCATTATTGGGTAATGCTGCTAATCCGGCATCCGGCCAATTGGCAGGTTGGTTGGAATCGAGCATGTGCACCACGCGCATATCTACTTTTCCCCAAGATGATCTTGCCATATAAAATTTAAGCCAAGACATCCATTTTCTATTGCTTCCGTTTCCATCACCTTCAATAGCAAAATCATCAGTGATACCTGCTTGTGTATGTGTCAACACTATTCCCCAATCAACGGCATCTGTTTGGTCGGTATTTCTTGCTGCATAAACCATTAAACGGGCAATAAAAGAATGGGCAATTTTTGATAAATCTTGATTGGTGTAGGGGTGGGTCATCCATTCTGTAGGTAGGGTAAATGTATTGTTGTCAAACACGTTGATGGCTTTTTCCAATTGTGTAATAGCCATATCGATAGATTGGGTGTAAGGGGAGGCTTGAAGTGTTTCGTAGTCGGTATTTTCGTCGGATGGATATCCTTTGTCAAAAACCAATCCGATATAACCATTTCCAAGTCCTTGTGCAAAATATGCCATTCCTTTGACCATTTCTGTATCTTCACCGTTGGTGCCGATTTGTATGCCGTTGTTGATGCCTTTTAATACATCGTTTGCCGAAGTGATAATTCCGTACATATTACGCCAATAATTCCTGATATTTCCATGATATCTATAAGAGGGTGTGTTATTTAAGAAAATTCTAGGTTCTGCCGATAAATCTACACAACTGTAGTTGGCAAAAGTAACGGTACCCCAATCTGCCATAACCCACATAGAAGGTCCGGGCGAATTTAAGTTGTGTTGTTCTGTTTGAAACCATTGGTTAAACAAACCGCCAGCTAGTGCTTTAAGTCCTTCTGGTGAAGAAACCACGTGTTCGGTATCCGGATTATTGATGTTTTTTACTTCTAATTTTGTGCAAGCATTAATGCTTACGACCAATAAAATTAATAAGAAATATTTATATAAATTATTCATCTGTTTGTTGTTTTAAAATTTTAATTCTAATGATAAAGAATACCTTCTAAAATTGGGATATCCATAGTTGTCAAAGGTAAATCCGCTATATCCTGCTTCAGGGTCATAGCCAGAGTAGTTGGTAAATGTCAATAAATTGTTTCCTGTTAAGCCTACTTTCATAGCAGACAAATATTTATTGATTTTAGAATCTTTTTTAAATTTAAGATTGTAGTAAATCGATGCTTCGCCTAATTTGGCATAAGTGCCGTCTTCTACCCAATAACCGTTAACAGCATCGGCATCATAGAGACTTTGGTAGTAATCTACCGTTTTTTTGTTTTCGGGTTTGGTATGGATTTGATCCATCATAGGATGGCGTAAATCTCTAACTAAGTATTGTGCGGTGGCGTTGTAAATATCGCCGCCTTGTTTCCATTTCCAGAGCATATAAAAACTAAAATTTTTATAATGTAAGGTTGAGTTTAACGATAGTCTAAAATCTGGATTTACATTTCCAATCTGCACGATTTTATTGTTGCCATCTTCGTCTAACACATGAAATGCTTTTTCGTTCACGGTACCGATATCGGCTGTTTTCACAACCAGTCCATCGCTGTTGATTGAGTAATCGTCAATGCTTTCGCCGGTAGGGAGTTGGGTTTGCATTTGGTCAAGTGTTTGTACAAAATCCCATCCGTACATATTGCCATAAACTTCTCCGGCATCAAATCTAAATGCAGAACGTGGTCCAATACTATATCCAGGGATACCTAATTCGGTGATTTTTGAGGTGGTTTTGTCAAATGATATTCCGGCATTCCACTTGATAGTTTTGTTATTAACTATTTTACTTTGCAGGGTGGCTTCAAAAGTTTTAGAAATTAAGGTACCATCATTTATCCATTGATATTTAAATCCGCCAAACATGGGTGCCAAAGGTTTTTTTACAAATTGATCGGTGGTAGTAGTTTCTGAATACGTAGCTTCTAGATTAAATCTTTTTAAGAAAGCGGCATCCAAACCAATTTCAATTTCAGTAGATTTTGAAGGTTTCAGGTCTTTATTTCCTAAGGTGTTTTTGGTAAATACACCATTGTTGTTATAAAAAGTTTCGTATTGCCAATCAAAACCCGGACGTTGTCCAGCTTTACCATAAGCCATTCGTATTTTTAACTCTTGTACTTTGGGTATTTTAACAGCTTCTGAGATACGGTAAGCGCCAGAAAATCTGTAGTAGTTTTGCCATCTTTGATTTTCACCAAATAAGGAGGAACCATCTCGTCTGTATAAAGCATCTAAAATATAGCGATTGTCATAGACAAAAGAAGCAATAGCAAAATAGTTTTTTGCCATAATTTGTGTATCGGAATCATAGTTTTGTATATCGGTGCTTAAATAGTTTAGAGAAGGTAAATCGGGGAGCAGAAAATCGGTGCCGGAAGTAGAAAATGATTTGATAGCTGAATTTTCGTACAGATAACTTAATTTGCCATTAAAATTTAGTTTGTCCCATTTGTGTTTAAAATTCAGGGTACTTCTAAATGTTTGATTTAAAGTGTTTTGTGTGTATTTATTTAAGCTTCCGCCGCTTGTTGTAAAAGTATTGGTGCTTTGGTCTAATCCGTTAAAAGTGCCAAAAGGTGTATAAGAATCGCTGTTGTAATTCTGCACTTCTATAGCATAGGCGTTTTCAAATCGTAACCATTTGTTTATTTTCCATTTGGCTTTGTAACTACCTAAATATCGCAATTTGTTAGAATGACTTTCTTTGCGCCATAGATCATAAAGCGGATTGTGTACTATTTGTGTCCATTGACTTGGATAGTAGTAGTATTTTTGTCCATTAGGATTACTTTTGTAGATATTGGCATCGGGTTCCATCATCAATGCATTAAAAAATGCTCCGGTACCACCACCCATAAAATCATTGGCAGTTTTGATGAAATTGTTACTAGCATAAATTTTAATGCTTTTGCTCAATTGATGGTCTATATTGACTCTAACACTTTGTCTGTTGTATCCGCCAGTTTCTATTACAACACCTTGGTTTCTATAGTTCTCAAAAGAGAGAAACATATTGGTTTTTTCACCGCGATTGCTAATGGAGGCATAGTTTGTATAAGATAATCCATCGGTAAATAATTCTTTTTGAAAATCGTGGTTTACCCTGTAAGGTAAGTCCATATAATGATCGGATTTCATCAATCGGACACCGTTTACATTTGGATTCCAACCACCGTCGTAGTCAGTAGGGTAATTTACAAAATTGTATTTGGTGTATTTATCGGTACTTAACCAATCCAGTGCCAATTCGTAAGGATGAGATTGCGATAAGTCTAAATATTTTCCTACTTGTTGTACACCTACTTTATTTCTTAGGCTTATAACTGTTTGATTTTTTTTGAGTTTTTTTCCCCTTTTAGAAGTGATTACAATGACACCGTTTCCTGCTTTAGAACCATACAATGAAGAGGCAGCTGCTCCTTTTACAATTTCGATTGATTCAATGTCATCTGCATTGATATCTGCTAAAGAACCGCCCATAATAACGCCGTCTAATAATATCATAGGAGCTTGGCTACCATTTAGTTGGGTAGCACCACGCAATATTATTTGCGGTCCCGATCCGGGTGATCCGCTAAAGGAATTGATACTGGCACCGGCAACTTTTCCGGAGAGTGCTGTTGCTACTGAGGTAGGCGCTGCCAAAGTGATTTGACTTGATTTAACCTTGCTTACCGATACCGACATTTTCTTTTTGGAAGTACCACTGGCAACACCGGCAATAATGACTTCGTCTAATACATTGGCTGAAGGGAGCATTTTAATATTGATTTTGTTTTTGTCTCCAACTTTTATCGTTTGATCTTTATAGCCCATATATGAAAAAACCATGTGGTCTTCAGGTTGTGCTTCAATATTGTATTTGCCGTCAAAATCAGTTGTTGTTCCTTTTTTGGTATTTTTAACAATAACGGTTACACCGGGTAATGGCATTTCTGTTTCGTCTGTTACAAGTCCAGTGATAATTTTTTGAATACTATTTTGTTGGGTGGTAACTGATTTTTTGGCGTTTTGATGTTTTTTTTCTCTGATTAGGATTTTAGAATCTTGAATGTTAAATTCTAGTGAAGTTTGTTTTAAAACCAATCGTAAAATATCAGGAACCTCCTTATTCGTTACATTAACAAATACTTTTTTGTTGAGGTCTTTAAGATCTGCGTTGTAAAAGAATTTGTAGCTTGTTTTTTTGCTGATTAGTTTGAACAAGTCCTTGATGGTCATGTCATTGGATATGCTTAAGCTTGTTTGATTTGCACCCACTTCTTTTTGTAAAATGGGATGTGCCGTTACTGATAACGCCGTAAATAAAAATAGTGCCGATAATAAAATTGGCAAGATTTTTTTTGTAGGAATCCAATATTTTGAATAAATACTCATAGTTAAATTTTGTTTAAAGTTATATTATTATTGTTTATCTTGTATGAAATATTTTCAGTATAGTTCAGCATTTGCAAAAAATGTAACAAACCTTCTTGTTTGTTTAAATATCCTGAAAATTTAATATTCTGTATTTTTTTGTTGGGTATAATAAAATGTACTTGATACCAAGCTTCAACTTTTTTGCAAATGGAAGAAAGTTTTTCTTCGTTAAAATAAGATTTATCTGTTGTCCAATCAAGAATTTGTGCCATATCAGCATCATTTATTAGTAATTGATGGTGCTTTTTGTTAATAGTGGCTTCTTGTCCTGGAACTAAAAATTGTTGTTGATGTGGTGTTTTTATTTTAACAGAACCATTGACAAGAGCTACTTGTGTAAAATTGTTGTTTTTGTAATTGTTGATGTTAAATTCGGTTCCAAAAACTTGCACTTTCATATCGCCTGCTTGAATGTTGAAGGGATGTGACGGATTATGTGCTATTTTAAAGTAAGCTTCGCCGTTTAAATCGACATTGACTGGTGTGTGATTTCTGTGCAAAGTAAAATCAATTTGACTTTGCTCATTGATTTGGATTTGTGAACCGTCGTTTAAAAATAAATGATATTGTTTGTGTTTTGGGACATAAATTTGATAAATGCCTTTGAATTTAGATTCTTTTTGAATAGATGAAAAATGGATTTCATCTGTTTTAATTTCGATAAATAAGTCATTATTAGCAATATACTTGAGCTGTGTGCTGTCGGTTATGTGGTAATATTTACCTGACAAATCTTTGATGAGTAATTTGTTTGCGTCAAAATTCACTTCATTTAAATGTCCTGCAAAAATAGATTTGGTCGTCATTTTTGGTAATAGCACAAAACCAAGACTGAAGCTAAATAAAACAAATGCAACAAAGAAAAGCAAAAGATTTTTTTTGCTAAATCTATGCGCTTTTGTATGCAAATCTACATTAGAAGCTTCAAGCAATTCAATGTATTTTTGTTGAACAAATATGTCAGTTTTGTCAGATTTTTTCATTAATACCAATAAATAGTTGGCAAACTCAAATTCTTTGGTTTAGAATTGTCCAAAGAAATGAGTGCCTTTTTATATATAGAGTGTAGAATTTGCCTTTTGTACTAAGTGTTTTTTTGATATTAAAATATTTTTTTATAACTTATTGATACGCACTTCTTTATTTTAATTTTTTTTTGATTTTAATTTTGGTTATACCAAGGTTTTCATTATTTATATTGATGGCAAGAGATGCAGAAATATTTAGTTTCCAGTAAATTAACAATGATTTAACAAAAATGAAGGTAATGGTGGTTTTTGTGGTATGGTATTTGATAAATATAAAACGTGGAATTTTTTTTCATAGTTGAGTTATTTTGGTTAAGGGAAGGACCGCTGTATGATTGCAGCGGTCTTTCTTATTTATAGGATTAATAACCGTATTTATGATTAGATTTCAGTTTTCTCTTAGTTTAAGATCCTTGCAAAAGGTAATTATTTGTTCAAATTTGAGGCTAAAGAAAAATTTAATACCGCAGTCCCGATAACCATCGGGACTGCGGTATTAGATTTTTTGATAATAAAGAAGTTGGGTAAAGAGTTGCTTTTATTTATTTTTCTTTATCGTCTTGCAATGGTCTTGGTTTGTAAAATTAATACTTCCTTTGTATTATTGCATTCAATTAAATTAATCCAATGAATTTTGTTTCAAATATTATTATAATATTGGATGAAGGAATATTTATTAAAGAAAAAATTCAGAAAGCAAATGAATATTAATGAACTGATAAGCAAAGAGTTAAATATTTCAATAACGCAGGTTAAACATACTGTTCAGTTGTTAAAGGATGATTGTACAGTGCCTTTTATTGCCCGTTACCGCAAGGAGTTGACGCAGAATTTGGATGAAATAGAAATATTAGAAATTCAAAAGCAACAAAATTATTACGACACTTTAGAAAAACGAAAGCAAAGTATTTTAAAAGCTTTGGAAAAACAAGAAGTTTTGACCGATGTGTTAAAAAACAAAATTCTTGACACGTATGATGCAATGGTTTTGGAAGATATATATTTACCTTTTAAAAAGAAAAGAAAAACCAAAGCAGAAACAGCTAGAATAAATGGTTTAGAACCCTTGGCAAAACTGATTATGTTGCAAAATTCTCGCGATTTAGATAGTGCAGCGCTTCGTTTTGTAAATAATCAAGTATCAGATGTCGATAAGGTATTAGAAGGTGCTAGACACATAATTGCTGAATGGGTTAACGAAAATGTTTGGGTTAGAAATTATTTGCGTCGTGTTTTTAACCAGTCGGCTGTGGTACAAACAAAAGTTGTAAAATCAAAAGAGACCGATGAAAAAGCACAGAAATATTTAGATTACTTCGATTGGAATGAATCGATTCGTTCCTGCCCTTCTCATAGATTATTGGCTATGATGCGTGCTGAAAATGAAGGTTTTATTCGTTTAAAAATATCTGTAGATAACGAGATGGTTTTAGATAAATTAGCCGATAAATTTGTCAAATCTGCCAATGCGTCAGCTTATCAAATACAAATAGCTATTGCTGACGCTTTCAAAAGATTGTTACATCCTTCTATTGCTACGGAAACATTACATAAATATAAGTTGAAAGCGGATAAAACTGCTATTGCTGTGTTCTCAGAAAATTTACGTCAGCTTTTGTTAGCGCCACCTTTGGGTGAGAAAAATGTTTTGGCTATTGATCCGGGTTTTAGATCTGGTTGCAAAGTTGTTTGTCTAAATGCACAAGGAGATTTGTTGCATTATGAAAATATTTTTCCGCATCCGCCTCAAAATGAATTTATTATAGCAAAAAAACGCATTCAATATTTAGCAGATACTTATGGGGTTGAGGCAATAGCCATAGGTAATGGAACAGCGGCTCGAGAAACAGTGCAATTGGTAAAAAAAATATCATTTTCGACCAAAATTGAAGTGTTTACAGTAAGTGAAGCAGGTGCTTCGGTGTATTCTGCTTCGGTAGTAGCTAGGGAGGAATTTCCTGATAAAGATGTAACCGTAAGAGGTGCCGTTTCTATTGGGAGACGTTTGCAAGATCCATTGGCAGAGTTGGTAAAAATAGATCCAAAATCTATAGGAGTGGGTCAGTACCAACACGATGTAGATCAACAATTGCTAAAAGATGGGTTAGATACAGTGGTGATTAGCACCGTTAACCAAATTGGTGTAAACTTAAATACAGCTAGTAAATATTTATTGAGATATGTATCTGGAATTGGTGATAAATTAGCAGAAAATATTTTTGAATACCGCAAAGAAAATGGTGTTTTTCAATCAAGACAAGATTTAAAAAAAGTAAAACGACTCGGTGATAAAGTTTTTGAGCAAAGTGCAGGATTTTTAAGAATAAAAAATGCAATGAATCCGTTGGATAATAGTGCCGTGCACCCGGAGTCTTATAAAATTGTGCAACAAATGTCAAAACAATTACAAGTTAAAGTTGCAGATTTAATGGGAAATAAGGATTTGATATCAAAGATAGTTTTAGTTGATTTTGTCAATAATAAGGTAGGTATGCTTACTTTAAAAGATATTGTAAAGGCATTGTTAAAACCGGATACCGATATAAGAGCGAGCGCAAAAAGTTTTGAATTTGATGTAGATTTAAAAGACATTAATGATATAGAAGTGGGTCATATTTATCCGGGTATTGTTAACAATGTTACCAATTTTGGTTGTTTTATTGACATTGGTATCAAGGAGAGTGGTTTGGTTCATATTTCTAATATGGCAGACAAATTTGTTTCTGATCCCAATGAAATTGTTAAACTGCAACAACAAGTACAGGTAAAAGTTTTAGAAGTAGATGTTATGCGTAAACGAATTGGCTTGTCGTTAAAAATATAGTTTATTATACCAGGTTGTGTTGGCGATGGCGCAAATTTGTTGGGTGTCTTTTATTTTGATGCTGTGAATTAGTTTATACGGGTCTTCTTTGTCTATTTCTGTTTGTGAAATAATTGTGTTCCCTATATGTGCTTCTGCCGTAAATCGTCCATCAATTGATGTCATATGATTATTTAGGGTAATTTTTTCGGGTAAGGATTCCATCAACCAATGAAGGTATTTGATATTACTGACATGTTTATTCATATCCGTATCAAATCTATTTACATAGAATTCTTTGGTAAAATCTGCATTTTTTGTAGGTGAAATTTTTGTGTTTATGTTTTGTGCGATAGACTGGGTTTTACAAAATGACCATTTGTTCATAATTTCTTCAAAAATTCTTATCGGTTTTCTTTTTTTAATATCAAAAAATAACCACAAGCCTTTTGCTTTTCCAATAATTTTTCTTTTTGAATTATATATAATATTTTCTCTGATGCCTCTGATACTTGAGTAGCTGGATAACCAAGTTCTTATAATAATTTTTTCTTTATATGCAGGATATTCATACATTTCCAATCTGCCTGAAACCAAAACCCATCCTACATTTTGTTTGATGAGATCATATAAACCGTAATTGATTGATTGACAGTGGTCAGCGGCGGTTTCTTCTAGAAGCATTAACATGCTGGTAGGTGTTGCTAAAGCAGCATGGTTCATTTCAAAGAACCTTAATTCAAATTCTTTTTCAAAATAGTTTTTCATCGGTTTATTTTAAGATTTTTATTAAAAATGTTTGTCTGATTTTGTTTTATAATACATAGAAGTAGATGGCAATAAAGTGAGAAATACTGCCAAGTAAAACAAAAAAATGAAAAATAGCATGGTTCATTTTTATTTTTTTTAAACTAAAAATAAAAGCACCAACTGTGTAAAATATACCACCGGCAACCAACCAAAATATTCCGTTTGTGGAAAGGTTCTCAATCAATGGTTTAATGGCTCCTACAATAATCCATCCCATAATTACATACATTGTGGTGGAAAGGTATTCATATTTTCCGGTAAAAAACAATTTTAGTACAATGCCAATAATTGCGATACTCCATACAATAATAAATAGTAACCAACCAATAAATCCATGTAAAGTGATGCATAAAAAAGGAGTGTATGTTGCGGCAATTAATACAAATATTGAAGCGTGATCAAAGATGTTTAATTTAGCCCTACGTTTTATGTTTTTTTCATTGTGGTATAAAGTAGATGCAGCGTATAATGTGATTAAACCCAATCCATAAATTACGCTACTTATTAAGTATAAACTATCTTGATGTTGGGAGGCTTTATACACAAGAATTGGAAGTGCAAAAATGCTTAATATTAATCCAAAAAGATGCGAAATAACATTGATTTTTTCTTCTTTTTTTGTGTAAATCGTTATTTTGTCTGGTTGCGCCATTTAAATCGTTTATTTATGTTGCGAAGATTACACAAAAATATTTTAGAGGCAATGAACTTGGGTTAAGAAATTCTTCTTCTGATGCGGCTTAGCGCTTGAGGGGTAATACCTATATAGGAGGCAATATATTTTAAGGGGATTGTTTTAAACAATTCAGGTCGTTCGCTAAAAAGATTTAGATATCGTTGTTCTGCATTTTCATTTAAGAATGATGCTTCTCTTTTAGATTTAATAAGGAGTAATCTTTCAAAAGATTTTCTGCCAATGATATTTCCAATGTGAGTCGATTTATATATTTCTTCTAAGTTTTTGTAAGATATGCTCCATACGCTTACATTTGTTAAGGCCTCAACTTCGTAGTATGATTTTGTTTGTGATACAAAAGAATCGTATGCACTGATAAATTCGTTTTGAAAACTAAAACCTATGGTAATTTCTTTATTTTCATCTTCATTAGGTATTAAGAGTCGCACGACTCCAGTGTCTATAAATGAGATGTATTTTTCAATTTGACCAATACTCAATAATTTGTTTTTCTTTGAAAATACCCTTTTTTCAAGATATTTTGAAACAATCTCCCAATCTTTAGGATTTAAAACAGATAATTTCTCAATATGTTTTTTAAAACTATTCATTCTTTAAAGGATAATTTAGATACAAATTTTATATAATGTCGGCAATTTAAGCATAATAGCATAAAAAAAACTAAATCTGAAAAATTTATTTTTCAGATTTAGTTTTAATAATGTTTTATGAATTTAAAAACTATTGGTCTCCTTTTTCCATTAATTGGTTAAATTGTTTAAGATTGGGTAACAAAATAATCTCAGTTCGACGGTTAATTTCCCTGTTTTCTGCTGTATCATTAGATACTTTAGGAATCCATTCGCCATGTCCGCCTGCAGTTAATCTGGCAGGATCTACACCAAAGTCGTCTTGTAGTTTGCGTGCGATGGAAGTTGCTCTTAAAGCACTTAAATCCCAATTATCTTTTATACAAGAATTATGGATAGGTACATTGTCGGTATGTCCTTCGATTAATACTTCATAATCTTTATAGTCATTAATGATACGAGCTAACTTTAACAATACACTGTCGGCTTTTTTACTGATTTGTGTTTTACCCGATTTAAACATCATTTTGTCAGACAAAGAGATAAATACCACACCTTTTTTTACTTTTACATCCAAATCTTTGGTGTCAACATCATTAAGTGATCGCGTAATTCGTGAGCTCAAAACTTTGTTTAAGGAGTCTTTTTTGTTGTTTTCTACAATTAACATTCGGATGTATTTGTTAGATTTATTGATTTCATCTAACAATTTACTGATATTTACATTGCCTTGTTGGTTTAGATTGACACATTTGTCCAGTGCATCTTGTAATGTATTATTGTTGTCGTTAAGTGCTTCAAGTCTAGTTTGTAATTTTTCTTTATCTGTAGTGCACTTATAGAATTTATCTTTGTATTCTCTTAAATACTGTTCGGTTTCTGCCTTTCCTTCTTTTAACATATTGTATTTTTTCTTGCTGACACAAGAGCTTAATAATAAGCTAATTACAAATCCTAAAATGATGATTCTTTTCATGGTTCCTTTGTTTTTTATAATTTGTGTAAAATTATTAAATATATTTGTAATAATAAACGTTTTTAGTCGTATTTTATTATAGAAATATTTATAAAATGTTTTTGATGTTTATAATTGTATAAAAATCTGTTNTTATATTGCAGATGATATTATTAATTTTAAAATTGGATGAATTATGTGGAAAATCATATATGATAATATTATTATAGCTTTTGAATCTATTAAATCTCAAAAAGTGCGTGCAGCCATTACATTGCTTATTATTGCTTTTGGTATTATGGCATTGGTAGGTACGCTTACGGTTGTAAGAGGCTTGGACAACAGTTTTTCGTCAAGTTTGCAAAGTATGGGGTCAAATAAATTTACCTTTAAACGATACGAAAATCAATTTATTCAAAAAGGACCACGTGGACGACATAAAGTTATAAATCCAAGAATAGTTTATCGCGATGCTATAGATTTTAAAAAGCGTTATCACGAAGAAAATGCAATTGTTTCTATCTCGATGTTTGCGGCAAATGACGTTGAAATTAAAAGCGATTCAAAAAAAACAGATCCTAAATTTAAAATTTTTGGCGTAGATGAAAATTATATGCAGGTTAATGCCAACGAAATGAAGGAAGGAAAATCTTTTACGCAAAAAGATATATTAAACAATAGGCATCTTGCTATAATTGGAGAAGATTTAAAAGTGGATTTGTTTCCGGATACCAATCCAATCAATAAAGAAATTATTATTAGTGGAAATCGTTTTAAAGTAGCTGGATGGTTAAAACCTAAGCAATCTACTTTTGGTGGTAGTCGAAACGATCAAGTTTTTATACCTTTAAATTTGGCTCGTAATTTTTTTCCTTCAGCACAAGCAAATTATAGTATTGCAGTAGCGGTAACCGATAAATCTACTTATGGACAGCAAGTAGATAAAGCAATTTCTTTAATGCGAAAAATAAGAAAATTGCGTCCAATTCAAGAAAACAATTTTGGCATAAATAGGAGTGATAAGTTGGCAGGAGAGTTAAAAAGTGTGAGTAGTTCCTTGCAAATATTGGCATTCATTATTGGTCTGATTACTATTTTGGGTTCTTCTATTGCTTTGATGAATATTATGTTGGTATCTGTTACCGAACGAACGCGAGAGATTGGGGTTCGTAAAGCCATTGGTGCCAATCGTTTTTTAATTATGATTCAGTTTTTTGTAGAAACTTTGGTTATCACATTTTTAGGTGGCTTAGTCGGTATAATTTTTGGTTTATTGATTGGATTTGGTGTCGCTAATGTTATGGATATGCCTTTTTCAATGCCTTGGAATGCTATTGGTATGGCAATTTTTGTTATATTTGCTGTAGCTATTATTTCAGGATTGTATCCAGCGTATAAAGCGTCTAAATTAGACCCTATTGAATCATTGCGTTACGAATAATGGCATTTAAATATAAAAAATGGCATTAATAACAGATTGTAAAATTATAGAAATTCCTAAAATTAAAGATCATCGTGGCAATTTGGCAGTGGTCGAAAATGGAATCTTACCTTTTAAAATGAACAGAATTTATTATCTGTTTGACATTCCGGCTGGTGCCTACCGCGGCGGACATGCACACAAAGTACAACAAGAGTTTTTAATTGCAATTAGTGGAAGTTTTGAAGTTATTTTAGACGACGGAAGCCAAAAAAAAACAGTGTTACTCAATCGTCCTGACCAAGGTTTGTTGATTGGTACGGATATCTGGCGAGAATTGCAATCCTTTTCACAAGGCAGTGTTTGCTTAGTGCTAAATTCGGGTAAATTTGATGAATCGGATTATATACGCGATTATCAAACTTTTCTTGACAAATAAATATTATTTCAATGTAGATTGTTTTTAATTTTTTGCTTTGATATTAAAGTTTAGCAACGATCTTAATTTGTTATCTTTGTAAATATGAATACAATACTTTCCAAATATTTCTCAAAAATATTAGTGGGTTTTTTGGTGTTGACCAATCTATATAAATTTCGGTTGATAAATGCCGGTTTTATGACGGAACCCGATGAACGGAGGTATTTAATGGCTTGGAGTGCCTTAAAGCATTTAATGCAAGGAGATTTACCGGGTTTTTCATTAGCGGTATTTTCTGCGCAAGGACGTCCGGGTGAAATTTTATTAAAAATAATTCCTGCAATTTTACAATTTATTACGGGCAAAATTTTTGGACTGGATTTCTTTGAAACAAAAAATTTTTACGTCGTTTTTTTATATAATTTCGTTATTTATGTATTAATTCTTTGGTTGTTATATAAGATTTTTTTACTTGTTTTTCGACATAGAGATTTGGCTATTTTTGGTGTGTTGATCTATTCATTATTGTTAAATTCTTATGTTTATCTAAGACATCTTTATCCCTATGATGCTTCTTTATTAATATTTTTGTTTGTATTGTATCATTTGTTTAAATTATTTTTTAACAAGAAGCATATTTTAGCAAAACAAGCATTTATTTTTGGCAGTTTGAGCTTTTTTGCTTTTTTGGTTTACCCTGCATATAATTTGAGTTTTATGGCTTTGTTTGGTGTATTTTTGTTTGTTTTATTTCAGAAAAACCGTAATGATTTAAAAAAAAATATTTTTATAGCTTTTTCTTATGTTGTTGGTAGTCTGTCGGTTTTATTGTTTTTTGAATTATTTTCAAGAGTAGGAGGCAGTTCCTATATTCATAATGCAATGACATTATCTACTACGGTTACGCAAGGAGATTTTTGGGACACGCCAACTTTTTTATTTAGATATTTATTAGCTGTTGAAGGTTTTTTGGGATATGTATTTTTGCTTGTTTTTTTGTTAGGTGTTTTTATGTTTTTTAGGCTTGCCCGAAGTAAGGAAGATAAGGATAGAATTGTGTTAGTTGTGCTTTTTTCCTATACATTTTTGTATTTGTTTTATGTTGTTCTGGGATACTTTTTTCATAATGCAACAATGTATGCAAGGATTTTGCATCAATTTTTTCCCATTTGGATTTTGTTATTGCTTTATATTTTAATCAATATTAAGTTTGTGTACCGATATATTTCTATGTTATCGATTGCTGTCATAGCTGTGGTGTTTTTTGTTTTTCAAGTGCACAATTATTTAAAAATATCATATCCCAGAGATGTATATTGGACATATTTGAGGGCGTATCCACGTCAACAGATAATTGAAATTGCCGAAGATGAACAATCTTGGTCCAATTTGCCTCAAAAGATTTATGTAAAACCTGATGAAATGCGAAATGACTCAATAATTTCGGTTAATACTTTTTATTTTTTCCCAATGGATTCAAGTAAATTATATCGCGCTTATCAAGTAGGTGCAAAGCAAAAGCTTATATTTGATAAATTGCATTTCTTGAATTTTAAAGCATATCAATTTGAAGGATATAATCTTAAAGCAAGAAAA
>JGI24023J19991_10000305_pt1 | contig 38497 bp, 47 predicted proteins | sample Cruoilmetagenom1_FD_19991 | JGI IMG/M metagenome (IMG submission 19991)
CCCCAGAGCTACAGGATCGGAGTTTCACACTTATTGACGTAGAGTCAGTCACCTTCATCCTGGTAACGATGTCCGGGAGCAAAAGCTCAAGGCTGTGGATGAGGAGACCAATATGAGTTATACTTTACCATTAGGAGTAAGATGCGAAGCCCAAGGAGCTCTCTGCTTTTTGTGATAACAGAGTAAAATATTGTTTGCATAGCTTGGTTAGAGGAGGTAATGTGAAGGCAGCAGTTTTACTGACGGAGGGGTTTGAGGAGATTGAGTTCTCCACCATTGTTGACATCCTGAGGCGGGCGGGGGTGGATGTGGTGATAGTTGGGCTGAAGGAAGGTGAGATCACCGGGTCACACGGGATAAGGATGATCCCTGATGTGCCCCTGGATGAGATAGAGGCTTCCGACCTGGATGCAGTGGTGTTGCCAGGCGGATTCCCGGGGTTTATGAACCTAAGCCAGAATGAAAGAGTGATAAAGCTGGTGAAAGAAATGTACAGTGAGCAAAAATATGTGGCGGCAATATGCGGGGCCCCTTTTGTCCTTTCCCAGGCAGGAATATTAGAAGGGAAGAGAGCCACCATCCATCCTTCAGGGAGGGAAATGCTCACTGGTGCTCGCTATATTGATGACCGGGTGGTGGTCGATGGTAAGGTTGTGACCAGCCAGGGGCCGGGCACAGCCATGGAATTTTCTCTGAAGCTGGTGGAGATGTGGGCGGGTGAGCATAAAGTGGAGGAAGTCAATAAAGAGGTATTAGCCAAACTATAGAGGTGTAAAATGCCCATATATGAGTATGAATGTGAACAATGCTCCCTCAGGTTTGAACTTAGAAGAAGCTTTGATGGAAAATCGGAGGTTATGTGTCCTCAGTGTGGGGGAAGCGCTCGTCGTATCTTCTCCCCGGTGCCTATAATCTTCAAAGGGTCTGGCTTTTACATTACCGATAGCAGGGAGGAGGGCACTGCCAAAGTCAAAACCGGACCTTCATCAGGTGAGGCCAAAGAAGGTGGAGCTAAAGAGATACCTTCCTCGAATGAGACCAGCGCCCCATCCTGATAATTTATAAGCTAAGCTCATCCCACAGGATGTCATCCAGGAGGAACGTTGGCCCATCTTGACACACTTTTTTTGGTCCCCTTTTGGTGTTTATAGTACAGCAATGGCAGGCCCCTACCCCACAACCCATCCTCACTTCAAGTAGTACCTGGACTTCCTTCCCCGAAAGCTTGAGAGTTGCCTCCCGGTACATGGAGGAAGGCCCGCAGGCATAGATGTAGTTTACTTCACCTGAAAGAGGCAGGAGGTCGGTTACCTTCCCCCTATCCCCGTAGGATCCGTCTTCAGTAATCAGGCTAAGGTTCACCCCGCAAGGCACAAGATGAGCAGGATAAAGCTTTTCCCTGGTTTTCGCCCCCAGGATAAGGGAAACCCTAAATCCTCGATCTAAAGCCCATTCAGAAAGGAAGATGAGGGGAAAAATCCCCTTCCCTCCGCCAATGAGCAGGATACGGGTAGGACTAGGAGGAAGCTCAAATCCTCTTCCTAAGGGTCCTAAAAGGTCGAGCCTTTCCCCTTCCTTGCGCTCAGAAAGCCACCGGGTTCCTGTTCCGGTGGCGGAGAACATCAGGGCAAGCTCTTCTCCTTTCACACGGTGAACGGAAAGAGGACGCCGCAGCATCAGTCCATCACAGCCCACCGTGACGAACTGTCCAGGACGGGCATCGCGGGCAATCTCAGGGGCCTCCACCCATAGAATGCAGCTATCGCCATAAGGCCTCTCTTTATATCGGATGGGGAAAGAATTTAAGGATGGCACCGGAGCATCTCCTCGATCTCCTGAATGAGTGCCTGGGGCAGTTTCTCCTCCTCCACCGCCCTCACGAATTTTCCCGATCTCCAAATAGCTCCTTTTCCTTTCCCTCCCACCATTCCTACGTCTGCTCTTTCGGCCTCCCCCGGCCCATTCACTCCGCAGGCACAAAGAGAGATCCTGAGGGGTGCTTTCTTTCCCTGGAGGAATTTGCTTACCTTATCCACGATGGGGAAGAGGTCTATCTTCGCCCGGCCACAGGTGGGGCAGCTCAGGATCTCCGGGCCGCTCTGCCTTAAGTTCAGGCACTTCAAAAGTTCATATCCTGCCTTCACCTCAAGCTCGGGGGGGGCAGACAGGGATACCCTTATGGTATCTCCAATCCCCAGATGAAGGAGAATGCCTATTCCCAGAGCGCTTCTTATCGCTCCCTCGAAAGGAGGGCCTGCCTCCGTGACCCCCAGATGGAGGGGGTAGGATATCTTCTGAGATAGAAGTTTATAGGCCTCGATCGTGGTNTGAACATCAAAGGCCTTGCAGGAGACCACGATATGANCAAAATCCAGATCCTCAAGGAACTTTATCTCCTCTAGGGCGATATTGACCATTCTTCGNGCCAGTGAATCTCCTCGGGTATTTGGCGGAAGGCTTCCTTCATTTACTCCTATTCTTATGGGAATGTTCCTTTCCCTAGCCGCCATCACTATGCGAGCTAGATCTTCAGGATTCCTTATATTCCCTGGGTTGAGCCGGAGTTTATCTGCCCCCTTCTCTATAGCAGAAATCGCCAGATAAGGGTCGAAGTGGACATCTGCTACCAGAGGAATATGGATAGCCTGTTTGATGCAGGGGATGGCTTCCGCTGCCTCCGACGAGGGAACGGCCACCCGGACCAGCTCGCATCCCATTTCCTCCATGCTTCTTATCTGGGAGATGGTAGCTCCTATGTCTTCAGTTTTGGTCTTGGCCATTGACTGCACTCTTATGGGGGCCCCACCCCCAATCTGCACTCCCCCCACCATCACTCCCCTGGTGGTCATGGCAGAATGTCCTCCCCCGATATGAGGCGAGCGATGTCGTTATAGGTGATAAAGATGAAAAGGGTAAGGATGAAGGCCCATCCCAGGGAATAGATGAGTTTTTGTAGAGCTGGCGATACCTTCTTTCCCCTCCTTACCCCCTCTATCAGAGCGAGAATGATACCTCCACCATCCAGGGGAGGGAGGGGGAGAAGGTTGAATATCCCTATGCCGATGCTGATTAAGGCCGCCAGCCGAAGCAGGGGAGAAGCCCCCCCATATTCCTCTATTACCTCACCCGTTATCTGACCTGCCCCTATAGGACCCATTAAGGCATCACCAGGATTTTCTGCTATCTCATCCAGGGAATCAACGAGCACCCTGGGGAAATCCAGGATAAAGCTACCACTCTCGGATAATGCTTGAGGAAAGGGCAGACCTTCTTCTGGGAGGGAAATGTCGAATATAGTTATCCCCAATGCTCCTTCTCCCTGAGGGGGATGGGAACGGGGGATAGTGCTTGTGACAATAATTTCCTCTTCTCTGTCCAGGACAATCTCGATCCTCTGATCCAGGTTCGACTGAGTGGCTTTACGGAGGTCGTCTAAGCTTAAAATTTTCTTTCCCCCCATAGCTACTATCCGGTCACCAGGCATTATTCCTGCCTCCTGGGCGGGAGAACCAGGGGCTACTTCGGCTATCATTATTCCACCCTGCTTGGTCGCTTCCTGGGGTATCATGAACCCGGTGGTGAGGAGAGCGAAGGCTAGGACGATATTAGCCGCTGGCCCTGCCGCCATAATGAGCAGCCTTACCCACCAGCTTTTCTTGTTCATCTCCTCTTCCTCTATGTCTACGAAGGCCCCTAGGGGGATAGTCCCCAAGGTGTATTTAGTATCCCCCCACTTACGAGATACGATTCGGGGGGGAAACCCTATGCTGAACTCAGAAACACGGGCTTTAGAAAGTCGGGCTGCCACAAAATGTCCCAGCTCATGGCAGACGATGACCAGGACCAGTATGGCAATAAAATAAACCACGGTCATAAAAATATTCATGCTGCGTTTGCCTTCTGAGCCTTGACTTTGACCTCCTCGTAGGTGGCCATGACCTCCGGGAGGCTGGGATCGGGGGTAGAGGTATGAGATTCAAGGATGCGGGATATAACCTCGGGTATATGAGTGAAAGGGATATCACCCCGCAAGAATGCTTCAACTGCCACCTCATCAGCGGCGATTAATGCTGCCGGATAGGTTCCTCCTAAGGAAGCCGCCTTGAGAGCTACCCCAAGCGAAGGAAATCTCTCCGAATCTGCAGCCTCAAACTCTAAGCTGAGAGGAAAGGAGAGGCGACCAAGGCCTGAGTCCCTTCTTCGGGAATGAAACAGAGCATATTGGATAAAGTAGCGCATATCTGGAGGGGAGAGGATGGCCCGGGACACGCCATCGCTGAATTCCACCAGGGCATGAACAATACTCTGGGGGTGAATGGCGATTTCAATTTTCCCCAGAGGAAGGCCAAAAAGATAGTGGACCTCCATCACCTCAAATCCTTTATTCATAAGTGTAGCACAGTCTACAGTTATCTTTTTACCCATCCTCCAGGTGGGATGCTTCAGAGCCTCATCGGGTGTAACCTGGGAAAGCTTTTCTTTAGGGTACCTCAAAAAGGGCCCTCCTGAGGCAGTGATGATCACCCGGGATAGGTCTTCTTTGGCTGAACCTTCGAGACATTGCAGTACGGCAGAAAGCTCACTATCTAAGGGGAGTATTTGTGTCCTGTGGTTTTTAGCCTCTTGAACCACTCTTTCTCCTGCCGCCACCAGAACTTCCTTTTCGGCCAGAAGAACCCTCTTCCCCGCACGTAGCGCGCTTAAGGTGGGGTAAAGTCCGGCCAGGCATGCGCTCGCTACTACTACCGTATCCACTTCAGGCAATCGGGCCATTTCGGTGGGGGAAAGGATTTTGACGCTGGGGATGTGGGGATCGGGAAAGCAAAACGGGGGGTGAAACTCCCGGACCTGCGAGCGTAGATGCTCCATATTCTTCCATCCCGAAAGTCCTATCACCTCAAACTCAGAGGGAAATCTCTTTATCACTTCTAGGACCTGACTTCCCAGAGATCCGGTCGCTCCCAATACGACTATACGGTCCACTTTACGTAAAAATATACCACTATGGCTACGGGGATCCAACTATCTATTCTATCCAGGATGCCACCATGGCCGGGAAGGAGGTTCCCCGAATCTTTCACCCGGGCCTTTCGCTTGAGCCAGGACTCGGCTAGATCTCCTAACTGAGAGAAGATGGATATCAGGATAGCCAGGAATATAATCTGGGCAGTGCCCAAGGGCAAAGCTTCGGAGTAAAGGTTAAACATGGAGCTTAGAACGAGGGCGAGCACCACCGCAAAGGTGATCCCCCCTGCTACCCCCTCCCAGGTCTTCTGTGGGCTTATGCCTTGGGCCATAAAGTGTCTGCCCCAGGTCCTTCCCACAAAGAAGGCACCAGTGTCATAAGCTATGACAGAGAATATAGTTAAGAGTACCCATTCCCTTCCCATGTCCCCTTCTCTGAGGAGAATGTAGTAACTCAAAAGCCAGCCCAAATATAGGATGCCTAGCAGTGTCCACGCCCAGCTCTCAAAATTTTTTCCTCTGATCAGAGTAAGAGTAAGGGAGATAATTATCCAAGCTGTGATGATGAAAAAGCAGATATTTTCTTCGAAGTGGGCGCCTATGATGAGGGAGGCGATTCCGGCAAACCCCAGATAAATCCAGGGCTTTACTCCCGCGTGCGAAGCTAAGCGGTAGAATTCTCTTCCCCCCAGGATTCCTCCCGCCCCCAGGAGCAAGGAAAACCACGGCGTACCCCACCAGATGCTGGCCGTAAGCACAGGAAGACCAAGGATGGCAGTGGCTATTCTGGCGTTCAATGTTCACTCAACTTGCCAAATCCTCTCTTCCTGTCCTGATAGGTCAGGAGTGCCTTCTTGACTTCAGCTGGGCTGAAGTCGGGCCATAGAACAGGGGTGAAGTAGAGTTCAGAATATGCCCCCTGCCATAGAAGGAAGTTGGACAGCCTTAACTCACCCCCGGTGCGGATGATGAGGTCAGGGTCAGGGATATGCTGAGTGTACAGAAAGGAAGAAAAAAGTTCTGGGGTGAGGATGGGGGGGGAAATCTTCTGCTCTAGAATTTTCTTTACTGCTTTTATAACTTCCTGTCGGCCACCATAGTCGAAGGCAATACTTAAGGTAATACGGTCGTTTGCGGATGTTAGGTCTATTGCTTTTCTGGCCTTCTCCTGAATCTCGGGTGGTAACCTTTGCAGTTCTCCTAAGTGAAGGAGCTTTACCCCCTTTTTATGAAACTCGGCTAGCCCCTCTACCTCGCGATCTGCCGCTTCCCCGAGCAAGGAGAGAATTCCTCCGACCTCGGTTGGGGGTCGATCCCAGTTTTCGCTGGAGAAGGCAAACAAGGTAAGATATTTTACTTGGTATTGGGCGAAGGCCTCCACGACACGGGGAATGTTCTCTGCCCCTTTGCGGTGCCCTTCATTTCGGGAAAGGTTTTGTCTTTTTGCCCATCTTCCGTTCCCATCCATAATGATGGCCACATGGTTAGGAACCCTCCATAATTTCTTCTTCTTTATCCTTCCCCCTTTTTTCCAGCTTGGCTATGAACTCCTCGGTTAGACGCTCCACCTCTGTGACTTCCCTCCGGTATTCATCTTCAGAGGTTTCCTTCGCCTTGAGCTCTTTCCTGAGATCAGAAATGAAATCACGACGCACATTTCTAACCCTTACCTTTCCCTCCTCCATCTTCTTTCGAACCAGCTTGGAAAGCTGAACCCTCCTCTCCTCAGAAAGAGGAGGGAGGTCTAGTCGGAGGGAATTTCCATCATCTATAGGGTTTATCCCCAGGTCTGATTTAAGAATAGCCTTGGCAATGGGTGGAAGCGAGGATTTGTCCCAGGGCTGGATGTGAATTATTCTAACCTCAGGTACGGATATCATGGCCAGATCTCGAAGCCTGGCGTGCGTGTCGTGATAGTCTACTGATATGTCCCACACCAGCTCTGGCGATGCCCTTCCGGCACGAATGGAGCTTAACTCTTCAGAGGTTAATTCTACCATCCTCTCCATTTTTTGCCGAAGACCGGAAAGGTCCATTTAATCTCCCAGCTCAAAGCGGACAAAGCGCCTTACTTTAATATTCTCCCTTAATTTCCCTACCGCCTGGTAAATCAAATCTGAAACCTTGAGGCTCTGATCCTTGATAAATAGTTGCTCCAGGAGACAAATCTCCTCCGGGCTTAGATCCGTATCCTGCGGAAGATCCTCTGAGGATATAAACCTGGGGGATAAAGCGGCTATCTGGAGAACAAGGTCGTGGCATAAGTTTTTGAACTCCGGAGTTTTACTGACAAAATCAGTCTCACAGCCCACCTCCACCATAGCTCCAATCCTACCCCCGGGATGGGTATAAGATTCGATAAGCCCGTTCAGGAGAGCTCTCTCCCGTTTTTTCTGGGCAATCTTAAATCCTTGTTGGCTTAAAATTTGAGTTGCTCTTTCCACATCTCCAGCCACCTTCTGCAAAGCCTCCCGACACTCTATAATGGGCGCTCCTGTCCTTTCTCGAAGTTCCTTTATAGCCTCCTTAGATATCTCCACCTGGCTCCTCCTCTATATCTTGCATCCCGCCGCCCCTGCCCATAAGAATAGCATCGGCTATCTTGCTACAAATAAGCCTTATTGATTTTACGGCATCATCGTTGGCGGGAATAGGATAAGAGATCTCATCCGGGTTGCAATTGGTATCCACTATGGCCACAATGGGTATCTCTACTTTTTTGGCCTCGTTCACGGCTATCTTCTCCCTTAACGGGTCGATGATGAACAGAGCGGAAGGAAGGTTCACCACTTGTTTGAAACCCCCCATCAATCTTTCCAATTTTAAAAACTCTCTTTCCTTTTGTAATCTTTTTTTCTTAGTAAGATGACCGAACCCTCCTTTATCTCTCTCTTCCTCTATCTTCACCAGGTAATCTATCCTTTTTTGGATAGTATCAAAGTTGGTAAGCATTCCTCCTAACCACCTCTGGTTTACGAAGGGCATACCACAGCGGGTGGCCTCCTCGGCTATCGCCTCCTGAGCCTGCTTTTTGGTGCCCACAAACAAAATTTCACCCGGAAGGCCCTGCACAAATTCACAGGCTTGGGTGAGCAAAGCTACCGTCTGTTCCAGGTCGATAACATGAATGTTATTCCTGCGGGTGAAGATATATCTTTTCATCTTGGGATGCCACTGAGAAGTGAGATGTCCGAAATGAGCTCCTGCTTCAAGCAATGACCTTACTGCCCCTTGATTTTCCATCATACAATATAGTGGTCTAAAGTTCCCTCTGGTGTCAAGTTTCCCAGGTGGGAAAGCACATACTCCCTGTCCACCACTATCCTTTTCTCCTTGGTCCCGGAAAAGCTAAGCTCCTGGAGGACCTTTTCTACCACCCCGGGAAGCCTTCGGGCTCCCACGTTCTCCCCTCTCTCATTCATCATAAAGGCGATGTGGGCCATCTCCTTTATCCCATCTTGAGCGAACGCCAACTCTACTCCTTCTGTGGATAGGAGCATCTGATGCTGCTTGAGTAAGGAGTTGGGAAGATCTATGAGTATCTGGGCCAGGCTCTCCTCAGAAAGGGGAGAAAGCGTAGCCCTTACTGGAAACCTTCCCTGAAACTCCGGAATGAGATTCTCAGGCTTGTTGCGAGAGAAAGTCCCTGCAGCGATGAATAGAATGTGGTCGGTGTTCACTGTTCCATATCGGGTCATCACTTTAGCCCCCTCTATGATGGACAGGAGATCCCTTTGCACTCCTTCGCCGGAGACATCTCTTCCCATATCCACCTGCGGCCCACAGATCTTATCCGTTTCATCAATAAATACTATACCCTCCTCGGTCCTTTTTATGGCTTGGTCGATTACTTCAGAGACATCCACCAGGCTCCTCACCTCTTCCTGGGTAAGCATCTTCCGTGCTTCCTTTATGGAAACCTTCTTCTTAACCTTTTTCCCTTCCCCTTTGAGGTCCTCCAGCCATTCCAGGCTCCCGTAGTCTTCGTCCAAACTCTCCAGTAACGGCTCCGAAGCTTCGACCTCAATCTCTATGATCTCCCCCTCTAAAAGGTGGTTTTTAAGAAGGCTGGCCAGCTCATGGCGAGTGGTGGTGAGAGGCTTACTGGCCTTAGGTTTGGCCTTCTGCTGGCAAAGGTATTTCACAATTCTGTCTGTAGCTCTCTTCTCAGCTCTTTTTTCCATCTCCCCCAGCCTTTCCTTATATATCTTGGCGGCAGCCACTTCCATAAGCTCAGGAATGATTGATTCCGCATCCCTACCCACATAGCCCACCTCAGTGAACCTGGTAGCCTCTACCTTTATGAAGGGGGCATCGGTGATGGAGGCTAGCCTTCGGGCAATCTCCGTTTTTCCCACTCCGGTTGGCCCCACCATGAGGATGTTCTGGGATGTTATCTCTTGATATATCTCGGGGGGTAATCTTTTTCTCCTCTCTCGATTAGAAAAGGCTATGGCCAAAGTTCTTTTGGCTTCCTCCTGACCCACAATATATTTATTGAGTTCATCAACGATTGCTTTTGGTGTTAACATTATCCTACCCTCCTAAGTTTAAATAATTCACGCTGGTCAGCTCAGGAGCGCTGCTTCCCTTCGCAAAAAGATGCGCAGGCGGAGATGCTCTTCTTTGATGTAGGACAGGTCTTCTTTTCCCGGGAGCCAATGGAAGATTGGTCTATCTCCTTCACCTCCTTCCTTTTCTTTTACTGCCCTCTCCACCCTTTCTCTTCCTCCCTCCTCCCAGGCGACGAGAAGAGGTTCGAGGTCGCTTATGTGGGTGGAAGCAAGACCAACTGTAGACTCCCGAAGGGCATACTCATTAGCGTTGAAGGCGATGGATATACCTCCCTCTTTCCTCACCTCCTTTAGCATAGCACCATCGGTGATGCTATCACCAACTGCCACACAATCCGCCAGAGAGGAAGAAAACCTTCGTATTGCTTTTACCTTAGCTTGTCCCCCTACTGGCTTCACCCTCTCTGCTGTCTTTCCCAACCTGGTCCAGGGAAGGNCGAAAGCAAAAAATCTACCCAGTATCTCCTCTATCCTTGAGTCATCCGGGGGGGGAAGGGAGTCTATTTCCTCCACCACTTTATCTATAAGATTTATCTCCTCTTGGGACAGGGGGAAGTTCTTATCCTGAGGAAGTTTGGTGGCCACCACATTCCCCTGGGGAATGCCCAACTTTCTGGTCAGGACAGTAGCGAATGGTTCATAAGCGGTGGTGATGCAGCCCACCTTCCACCCTCTGGCCTTAGCCCAGGAGATGATCTCGTGAGCACCAGGGATAAGCCTGGCTTCCTCAGCCAGCTTTACCATGTCCTGGGAGGATATCCCATGTCTTAGCAGAAAAGGGATGATGAGGGCAAGAGCATTCCCGGGTACATATTCCTCCCCTTTCTTAAGATAAAGAAGGTCATCATAACGACTCACCGCTTCAAACACATGCTTTCCTTTGAGGAAAAGGCCCATAAGCTCAAAGGCACAATCCTCTGGAGATAGAGGCCCTTCAAGGTCGAAAAAGAGCCAACCTGGCATCGACCTCCTCTGTCAAGTCCAGCCCTGATACGGGCTTCCTCTGGTCATCCACTACTTTTCCTTCTTTTATCCTTATCCTCCCCTGACTTAGGGCATTCAGGGTGGCTTTAATAAGGGGAAGCTCATGGGATAGCTCATACTCCCTGATAAGACTGAAAAGGGGGTGGTTTACGTTCACCTCAGCTTTTTCATATACATCTGGCCAATACTTATCGAAAGGTTCTCCTCGGAGAGAAAAGCTGCAGCAAGATAATGGTGGGCCTTGATCTAAGTCCGAAGTTACAAGGTGTATCATCACCCCACTTTTATATATTCTATCACTTATAATGCGCAGCATCACCTCTTCCCATGTTCCCGGTGGCCCGGAAGGTAAGGAAGGGTGAAGATTTAGGGTGGTATGCCTCCCGTATATCTCCTTCCCTACCATGAGCATATATCCACATAAGAAATAGATATCGGGGGCAAAGTCGGAAAGTAGTTCCTCCACCTTTTGGTGGTAATCGCTTTCCTTATACCGGCGTGAAGATAGGGAAATTAAGGGAAGATGAAGGCTTCTCACAAGCTCAATAAAGTCATCGCTTTTCCTTTCTTCTCCTTTCTCTCGATTGCAGAACACAAACCGGATGCTCCCTTCTATCTCTTTTTTGCTTATCGCATCCCAAGTTCCCCGAAGTAGCTCTCTGGCTGCCCTGTCCCTCCCCGTGGAAAACCATCCGATATCTATACCTTTCCCCATCCCAATTTCTTTTTGACCTTAACCAGGCTGGTAGTTATATGTACCAAAGGGGAAGTCTTTCTCCCCTCTATTCTTCCATACCTCAGGGAGGCCAGAAAATCCTTCTCGTCCTCAAAGTCATCCATCTCAATGTAAGCATTTCCTATCTCCCCTAAGGTATGAGCATCACTTCCTGCACAGGGGCAAATTCCGTAATCTTGGGCTACTTTTCTTGCTCTCTCCTTATCCATAGAGTAAGCAGCGCGGGCATTGAATACCTCGATCATATCTGCCGATCTTAAAAGATCTTCATTCATATCTTTTTTGAGTGCTGAGAGGTGAAATCTATCAAAGGGGTGAGGAATAGAGATGAGACCTCCCTGCTCCTTTATCCTTCTTATGGTCTCGATAAGATCAAGGTCTCGCTCTATTTCCTGAGTTAGGAAAAGCCCCACTATTTCACCTTTTTGGGTCTTTATTTCCTCACCTATGATTACTTTAAATGGGCATATCTCTTTTAGCGCAAGTGCTCCTCGAATAGTGTTGTGGTCGGTTACCGCCAGGCAGTTCACTCCTACCGATGAGTAGCGCCCAATAATGTCGGCAAGCTTCATGCTGCAGTCAGGAGAATAGATAGTATGAAGATGAAGGTCAGCTCTTACCACTTACCCTTTCCAGATACTCTCCACTTTTAGTGGAGACCTTTATTACATCTCCGGGGTTTATGAACAGAGGAACCTGTAAACTGAGCCCGGTGGCAAGCTTAGCTGGCTTGGTGGTGGCGCTCTGAGTGTCTCCTTTAAACCCTGGCTCTGTACTTGAAACCTCAAGCTCCACAGATGGGGGAAGCTCCACCGCTAGAGGCTCCTCCTTATACAAAGAAACCTTAACTGACATTCCTTCACTTAGATATAGAGTCGCTTCCTTCAGGGTAGTGGGAGAAAGGGAGATCTGCTCAAATGTTTCCTTGTCCATGAAGTAGTACATCTCCTCATCAGAATATAGGTACTGCATCTCCTGGTGAGTTATGGGGGCCAGGATGAATTTATCGCTGGCCTGAAATACCCTTTCCAAAGTTGCGCCACTGGTTAAAGACTTGAGCTTCATTTTTATCTGAGCGCTTCCTCGCCCTAGTTTTAGATGCTGCCAATCCACAACCTGGTACACATTTCCGTCCATCTCCAGACATATTCCCTTTTTAAGCTCGCTTCTATCTATCATCCTTGAGCCTCCGTTTGATGTAGCCTATAGTATCCACCGGGCTGGGATCCCTATGATTGAGCAAGGAAAGATAGTAGCTCACATAATCCCCAAAGTAGATGAGACTCATCATCCTTTCCACAAGGCTTTCTCCTGAATGTGCGACCTCAACAAACTCTATTCCCCTTTGACGCAGGACATCGGCTAACACCCGAAACCAGGGAAGGTTTTCGCTCTGAGTAGGGGAAAGTAAGATAGCGTATATCTTCTCCTCTATATGGGATGGAAACTCATAGCCCTCCACGGAGTTATGGCAAAGCTCAGGAATAAACTCACAGGTAGTCATGGTTTTACTGTTTTCATTAAGTTGAGTCTTCCAGCGATAGCCTACCGCAGAGATAGCCTCTTCAGCATAGATAAATATTATCCTTCCCGTAAGCTTTATTGCCACCTCTTTCGGCCTGGCTCCCTTTTTCCCGGGGGAGAACTCTCCATTAAGGGTGGAGAGAAGATTGGCTGACCTTTTTACCTCCTCTGACTTATCCTGGATCAGCCCCAGCCCACAGAGAATGCCCAGAAGAGAAAGGAAGATGTGGGCCAGAGCTGCTCGAGGAGGGGAGACATAATCGATTAAGAAAAGGGGTATGCCATCCTGGAGAGCTATTTCTTTTAGCCTCCCCCCTGAGGTCAGGATAAGCTTTTTTGACTTCTTGGCCTTAAGCTTGGATAAGGAGGTCAAGGTCTCAGTTGTGTTTCCCGAGTAACTCACGGTCACCACCAGGGTATCCTCATCTATAAACTCAGGTGGACTGATTCCCCGACTTATGAAGACGGGAATTCCCCCCTCAAGTTGAGAGATGTTCCGGATAAGGTCTCCGCCAATGGCTGAACCACCCATCCCTAGCACGACCATCTGCTTTACCCTTCGGTATTCCGAAGGAAGCTTGAGGGCTGACCCTTTCTCCCAGGCTCTAAGGCATTCCTGAGGTAGACCTTCCAGGTGCCGAAGCATACCTTGAGGGTCAAGCCTTGGATATATGCTGGGGTCGTCAAGGTCAACCATCTATATTTTTAAAAACCTCTTCCCCTCCCGAATGAAGTCTTCTGCCTCTTGTTCAGTTTTTCCTTCAGCATAGATACGGATGAGGGGCTCGGTCTCCGAAAGCCGGAGAAGAAGCCAGGATTCTCCTGTACTCATATGAAGGCCATCCATCCTCTGTATGCGAGTTATCTTTTTGCCCGCCACCTCCTGGGGGTGAAGGGAAGTTAAGCGAGCTTTCAGCTCTTCTCTCCTTTCGTGAGATAGAGGAACATCCTCCCTTCGGTAGTAGTGAGGGCCTACCAGGGAGAATAGCTCCTCCCTGAGTTCAGAGGGCCTTTTACCTTTCTTCACCATGAGGTCCAGGAAGAAAAGGGAAGAAAGAGCGCCATCTCTCTCCGACAGATATTCCCTGAACCCATAACCACCGCTTTCCTCACCTCCGATTAAGGCATTTACCTCCAGCATCTTGTGAGATACATGCTTAAACCCTACCGGGACCTCATATACATCTACCCTGTATATCTCCCCCAGCCTCTGGAGCATACGGGTAGAGGTTATAGTCTTCACTATGGGTCCTCGCATGTTCAATACATCCAGAAAATAGAAGGAGAGGAGAGAGAAGACTTCATGGGTGGTGAGGAATTTTCCCTCCTCGTCCACCACTCCCAATCTATCAGCATCAGCATCCAGGGCCAGACCCACATCGGCTTTTCTCTCCACTACCTCTGCCTTAAGCCTTCCCAAGTTTTTGGATATAGGCTCGGGTTGGATCATACCCGGGAACAGAGGATTTCTTTCCCAGTTTATTTCCTCTATATTGATTTCTCCCCCGTTCAAGACTTGAGGAAGAAATCCTGCTCCTGCACCGTGCATGGGGTCAATGACCACTTTGAGCTTACTTTCCTTAACCTTGGCCACCATGGTAAAGCTAGAAAGGTAATCGATGTAGTCCTTCCGGAGGTCAATGAGCTTAACATTGCTGCCCGAAGCCTTCACTATTTCCTGGCCTATTCTTTGTTCGATCTCCGATACCACCTCGGCGGGGGCAGATGTTCCGTCATTCATTCTTAGTTTAATCCCATTCCATAAAGGAGGGTTATGGCTGGCGGTGATGATTATTCCCATAGCCGCCCCCATCTTATGCACTCCAAAGCTTACCGCTGGAGTGGGGCTAGGTGAGGAGCAGAGATAGGTGGCAACGCCGTTGCCACAAAGCACGTAAGCTACGTCCTGGGCAAAGTTTTCTGAAGCAAATCGGGTATCATACCCCACTACTATCCCCTGGGCTGAAAGCTTTCTTTCCACCGCGTAGCTGGCTATTGCCTGGGCGCAAGAACGGACGTTATCAAAAGTGAAGTCTTCGGCGATGATTCCCCTCCACCCATCAGTGCCAAATCTAATAGTACCAGCAGTCACTATCCTCCTTCTCCAGAGAGCCGGTCTTTTCCCAGACCACGCACCTTGGCCCCCCACAAAGTTCCCTGAACTCACAGCGCCCACATTTTCCAGATAGCTTTCTTCCCCGGAGCTTCCTGAACACTTCTGACCCATTCCATATATCGCTCAGTCTTTCCCTGCGGATATTTCCCCCCTCCTTCCTCAGGAACATGCAAGGATATACGGTTCCTTCATAGGAGATAAAGCAGAAGGTTCGGGCAGCCATGCAGCCCAAAGACTTATCTTCGGTTCTTCCTTTCTTCACCAGGCCGACGCTGAACTGAGGAATGCCCCATAGGCGGAACGTCAGGTTTCTCTCGGAATAATGTTCTAAGATCCTGTCTACAAGATCCTTTTTTTCCCCAGGATGAAGTGTAAGTTCAGGATGCTCCTTTCCCCTGCCTACGGGAAAAAAATTCTCTATCTCCACATTGCAAGCTCCCAGATTTTCAGCCAGGGATAGGATGGAGTCCACATCCTGGATGTTTTGGTGATGAATACAGGTAGTTATATGGAAGGGTATTCCTACCTGAGCGGCATTACGAATTCCCAGCTTGGTTCGCTCAAAGCTTCCCTCGTGACGGGAGAACTCATCATGGACTTTAGAGCTAGCTCCATGGATACTTATAATCAATTTTTTTACCCCCGCATTCTTAAGCCATTGCGTTGTCTCCAGACTGAGAATGGTAGCATTGGTTATCAGCGAGGTAAGAAGCCCTGTATTTTGGGCATGGTCTATAAGATCGTATATATCGCTCCGGAGTAGAGGTTCCCCGCCGCTGAAGGCGATTTCCCCGAAGCCCAAGTGGGCGATATCGGTGATAAGTGCCTTTATCTCCTCGGTGGATAGTTCATTCACGTGGGGGGAGTCGGTGGAGGAGGAATAGCAGTGCTTACACCTGAGATTACATTTTTTAGTGACGGCTAAGCGTATCGTCTTCACTTAATCCTGCTTCCTCCCGCAGTTCGCCTGACTTATCCGTTCTCTCCCAGGGAAGGTCGAGGTCCTCTCTCCCGAAGTGTCCATAACAGGCTGTATCCTGGTAGATAGGTCGACGAAGCTCAAGCTGGTCTATCACCGCTCCGGGGCGGAAGTCAAAGTGTTTTTGTGTGAGCTTCAGGATAATTTCATCGGACACCTTCCCTGTACCAAAGGTATTGATGGATATATCTAGGGGGTGGGCTACTCCAATAGCATAGGCTACCTGAACCTCTACCCTCCGGGCTAATCCTGCGGCCACGATATTCTTGGCAGCATACCTTGCAGCATAGGAAGCAGATCTATCTACCTTGGTGGGGTCCTTTCCAGAGAAGGACCCCCCCCCGTGCCTCGCCATTCCACCATAGGTATCCACCAGGAGCTTTCTTCCGGTGAGACCGGAGTCGGCTACCGGGCCTCCCTTAACAAAGCTCCCGGTGGAGTTTATGTAGTACGAAGTAGCAGAGAGGAGATCGGAAGGAATAACCTGATGTATCACCTCCTCTATGAGGCCCTCTCGAAGTTCCTGGGGGTCAATATCAGGATCGTGCTGAGCCCCTAAAACAACGCTCTTTACTCTGCGGGGTATTCCGCTCACATATTCCACCGTCACCTGGGATTTACCATCCGGGCGAAGATAAGAAAGGATGCCTTTCTTTCTTACCTCAGCTAGCCTTCTCACCAGCTTATGGGCTAAAGATATGGGAAGGGGCATGAGCTCAGGAGTTTCATCACAGGCAAACCCGAACATCATCCCCTGGTCTCCAGCACCTAGCCTATCGAAGTTGTTTGCCTCCCCCTTTAGCCGGGATTCTAAGGATCGGTCCACTCCACAGGCAATATCTGGCGACTGCTCGGTTATGGAGGTTATTACTCCACAATTATCTCCATCGAAGCCATACTCAGGACGGCAGTACCCTATTTTATTTATCGTCTTACGGGCTATATCCGGGATATCCACGTAGCAGTCACAGGTTATCTCTCCGAAGATGAATATCAGCCCCGTGCTGGTTGCCGCTTCGCAAGCTACTCTGGCGTAAGGGTCCTTGGTCAGGATGGCATCCAGGACAGCATCTGATATCTGGTCGCAAAGCTTATCTGGATGTCCCTCCGTCACTGATTCTGAAGTAAACCAACTTAAGTGATTTTCCTTTCTCATTTCAATCATCGACATATTATAATCCTCCCGTCAATCAACACAAAATCTATGCCATCCCAATCCCCCTCCTGGAATTATTAAGCCCTTGATACGGAGAGGAGTACAATACTTCCCTAAACGTGCTGGGAGCATTATAATTGGCCCATGAGATTATCCTGCCTTAAGGAGAACTTAAGCTGGGGACTTTCTATTGTGGGTCGGACAGCTGCCCTGAGGAGCACCCTGCCCATAACTGCCAATGTACTTTTGAAGGCCAGAGGTGATTCCCTTGTGCTTGCTGCCACTAACCTGGAGATTTCTTTGACCACCAACCTTGAGGCTAAAGTGGAGGAGGAAGGGGAGATAACTGTCCCTTGTCGGGTGCTGTCTGATTTTATCGATTCTCTACCTTCTGAGATAGTTGACCTTAGAGGGGAAGGAGGGCAGCTCGATGTAGAAGGTGAGCATCAGAAAGCACGCATATCAGGGATGGTGGCATCAGATTTTCCTCTTCTCCCTAAGGTAACGGGAGGACTGGAACTGAAACTTCCTAAAGATGTCTTCCGAAGAGCAGTGAACAGGGTAATCTTTGCTGCCGCTCAGGACGAAACTCGGCCTATTATCACCGGTATCCATGCTGAGTTCTGCGGTGGGCTTCTTACTCTGGCGGCTGCTGATGGCTACCGCCTGGCAGTGCACAATATCCCTCTGCCAGTGGAGGTTAATTCTCCCCTGGAGGTAACTATCCCCGCCAGGACGCTTTCCGAACTTTCACGCCTTATTTACGGTGAGGAGTTCACGGTGGTAATAGACCCGGAGCACAATCAAGCTTTGTTCCGCTTCCAGGAAGTGGAAATGGTCTCCCTTCTTCTCTCGGGGACCTTCCCCAACTTCAGGCAGCTCATCCCTTCTGAGTATACTACCAGGGCGGAGATAGCCACTCCTGACCTTCTCTCGGGGGTAAGGACAGCTTGCATATTTGCTGGGGATGGTAGGGTGGTAAGATTTGACATCGCAGGAGACAGGTTAATAATATCGGCCAGGTCTGAAGAAGCGGGGGAGAACAGTGGGGAGGTTGAGGCTCATGTGGAGGGGAATGAAGCTCGGATTGCCTTCAACGGAAGATACCTTATGGATTTTATCTCCTCATTCCGGGAAGAGAAGGTGGTGATGGAGCTGACTTCATCACAAGCTCCTGTGGTATTCAAGCCGGTGGAGGGGGAGGATTATATTCACATCATTATGCCCGTTTTTGTGCAGTGGTGAGGTATATTGCTTCTACTCTTCACTTACTCTTCGATGTTGTATCAAACGGTGCGAATGTTGTAATAAGGGATGACCAACTGGTTAGAGTAGTAAACGCCTTGCTCATAAGGGATGTTGACTGATATATTGAAAGAGAGAAGAGCGTGATGGATAGATTAAAGGCAGTAAAAATTTTATCTCGACCCTCGCTTACTTCCCCCGTTCTGGTGGCGGCGTGGCCGGGGATAGGTGACGTGGGGTTGATGGCCGCGACCTATCTCCGGGATAAACTGGGGGCAGAGAGATTTGCCCATATCCATCCTCAGAAGTTCTTCACCTTGGATGGGTGTATGGTAAAGAATAGTGTGGTTCAAAACCTCTCCCTTCCTCAAAACAACTTCTACTTCTGGAGGAGAGATGGGGGGGAAGACCTGGTAATATTTGTGGGAGAGACCCAGCCTACGGCTTATGAAAATGAATTTGCTTTTCTAATCCTGGACTTTGCCGAGCGGCTGGGGGTGAAAAGAGTGTTAACCTTTGCTGGGGCCCTGGTTTCCAGGTGGGAAGGCAGTCCCAAGGCACAGGTGGTAGCCACCGAGCCCTTCATGCTGACTGAGCTGGGCATCGAAGATCCACCATTTCAGGATAGCTTTTATATCTCAGGCATGAATGGCCTCCTTTTAGCTCTGGCCAAGGGGAGGGGGATGGGGGGAGTATGCATCCTGGGGGAGACGCCTCAGATTGTGGCTAAGCTATCCAACCCCCTAGCGGCTACAGCCATTCTCAGNGAGTTCAAAAGGATAACCAAGATAGAGCTTGACCTCAAGGATATTGAGATGGAGGCAGACAAGACCAGACAGAAAATGGATGAACTAATGCAAGAAAGCCGGCGTCAGTTTATTGATCAGCTTACCTTTCCCTTATGGGAGAGGGAAGATGAGGCCCAGAATTAGGAAAGGAGGTTAAAAGCTTTATGTTGAAATTGCAAGATGTGGATGTATTCTATCAGGGGATCATAAGAGCGGTGGAAGATATATCTTTGGAGGTAGGAGAGGGGCAGATCATCTCCCTTCTGGGGGCCAACGGGGCAGGAAAGTCGAGTATCCTCAAGGCTATCTCTGGGCTCCTGGTAACGGAAAACGGGAAGGTAACCAAGGGGGAGGTCTTATTTAACGATCAGAGAATAGATGGGAAAAGCCCCGAGGAGATCGTAAGACTGGGAATAACCCAGGTGATGGAGGGGAGAAGAATATTCCCTCACTTTTCGGTGGAGGAAAACCTTAAGGTAGGGGCTTATTCAGTGAAGAACGCAAACCTTGGGGATTTGCTGGAGATGGTATATACCTACTTTCCCAAGCTTAAGGATATGAGAAAACGTACTGCCGGCTTCCTGTCTGGAGGGGAGCAGCAGATGCTGGTAGTGGGCTCAGCCCTCATGGCTAAACCCAAGATTTTGCTTCTGGATGAGCCTTCCTTAGGCCTTGCCCCCCTTATCGTTCAGGAAATATTTAATATCGTAAAGAGGATCAATAAGGAGGAGGGAGTATCTTTACTTTTGGTGGAACAGAATGCCCGGGCTGCCCTCCAGATTGCGGAGTACGGCTATGTATTGGAGACTGGTCACCTAGTCCTCCAGGGAGAAGCAGCCAATTTGCGGGAAAACGAAGAGGTGCAAAAGTTCTACCTGGGAATGGGAGCTAAGGGAAGCTTCAAGGACATTAAGCGCTACCGTAATAAGAAAGAGCTAATCTTATGAGAGCTCATGCATGTGCGAGGGAGTATAGGGGAGAAGGGCCAGGAAACGAGCCCTTTTTATGGCTAAAGCTAGCTTATGCTGGTGTCGGCGGCACAGGCCGGTGGTTGTTCTGGACTCTATCTTCCCCCGGGAAGAGATGAAGCGACGCAGCATCTTCACGTCTTTATAGTCTATATCCCTCCGCTTAGCCTTGCACAGCTGACACTTCCGTGGTTGCTCTAAACGGCGTCTCGTGGGTCTGCCTCGGTGGGGGGGTTTTTGTCTTCTCATTTTTAGAAGGGGAGATTATCTACCTTTAAATCCTCCCCCGGTTTACCCACTTCTAAGTCTTCCTCGGGTGGAGGTGGGGTTCCTGCCCTGTCCAGAAAGAGGACAGTTTGAGCCACTATTTCTACGTTGCTCCTCTTCTGGCCATCCTGACCTTCCCAACTTCGTGTCCTGAGCCTTCCCTCAACATAGACCTTTTTTCCCTTGTTCAAAAATTGGTTGCAGCTTTCAGCAAGCTTATTCCACGCCACCACCGTAAACCATTCTGTCTCCTGCTTCCTCTCCCCTTCAGAAGTAGGGAAGCTTCGGGTAGTGGCAATGCGGAAAGTGGTCACGGGATTTCCGCTGGGGGCATACCTCATCTCCGGATCTGTCCCTAAATTACCAATGATCATCACCTTGTTTAAACTTGCCATGCTTACTCCTTCTTTACTACTAGGTAGCGTAATATATCGCTCCTTGTCCTTAGGTCCTTATGAAGTAAGTCCAAAAGGTCAGGCTCCATCTTGATCTCAGTATATATGTAGTTCGCTTGTGAAAAATGTTTTATGGGATAGGAAAGCCTCTTTTTCCCCCACTCCTCCACCCTATCCACGCTCCCCCCTTTTTGGGTGATGAGCTCGGTTATGTTGTCTACGTCGGGATTTTCCTCTGGACTCAAAATGAGAGTTAACTCATAATTTCTCATGGGGAAATTATAGCATGTACCTCAACTATCTTCTAACCTGGAGTTGGAAAGGATGATGATAGCTCTTCTACCTCACGGCGTATTCTTTCCCGATCTTGGGGGTGTTTCAGTGTCTCATATACGAAATAGGCTATTTTTTTCATCTCCTCCTTGCCAAAGCCGCGGCTGGTCACGGCGGCTGTCCCCAACCTTATTCCACTTCCCACACTAGGCGGGAGAGGGTCAAAAGGAATGGTGGTGCGGTTGAGGGAAATTCCCACCTCTTCCAGCCGATGCTCAGCTTCCCTCCCCGTTATCCCTACTGAGGTGAGGTCCACTAGAAGAAGGTGGTTATCTGTCCCCCCTGAGACCAGGCGGAATCCCAAATTCTGGAGCTCCTGAGCTAAAACCTGGTTATTCTTAAGCAACTTTTGTTGGTACTCCCTGAATGCTGGTTTCCTGGCTTCGTAAAAGCACACTGCCTTGGCGGCGATGACGTGCATTAAAGGGCCACCCTGGATGAGAGGAAACACTGAGCTATCTATAGGTGAGGAAAGCTCACTTGGACAGAGGATAAAGCCTCCTCGAGGACCCCGGAGCGTCTTGTGGGTGGTGGAGGTAACTACGTGGGCGTGAGGAATAGGAGAAGGGTGGAGCCCGCAAGCTACCATTCCGGCGATGTGAGCTATATCCACCATTAGCTTTGCCCCTACACGGTCGGCAATTTCACGGAATTTACTGAAGTCGAGGATACGGGGATAAGCACTGGCCCCGGCCACGATGAGCCGGGGTTTTGATTTCTCAGCCAGCGTTCGCACTTCCTCCATGTCTAAAGTTTCTGTTTTTCGGTCTACTCCATAGGGAATAAAGTTAAACCACCTTCCCGAGAAATTAACTTTGCTTCCATGGGTGAGGTGTCCTCCACAGGAAAGGTTCATTCCCATCACGGTGTCCCCAATTTCAAGAAGGCTAAGATAGGCTGCCATGTTGGCCTGGGCTCCGCTATGAGGCTGAACATTAGCATGCTCCGCCCCGAACAGCTCCTTCGCTCTTTGGATGGCCAATATCTCCACCTCGTCTACCTCAGAGCAGCCGCTGTAATACCTCTTTCCGGGGTAGCCTTCGGCGTATTTGTTAGTCAAGACGGAGCCCTGAGCCTCAAGCACTTCACGGGAGGTATAGTTCTCGGCGGCAATGAGAACTATCTGTTTTTTTTGTCTCTGTTCCTCCCTTTGGATCAGCGATTGAATCTCGTCATCCTGTTTCATGCTCTTCTTGAGCTATGGTTAGGCCCCATACCTTTCTTGACCCACCCGCTTTTAGGACTTTAGCACAAGAGTCCAGAGTAGCTCCCGTAGTGCTAACATCATCGACCAGAAGAACTTCTTTTTCCTTAAGCTCTTCGCCATGTAAAGAGAAGGCCCCCGCCACATTCAACCGACGCTCCTCCTTACTGAGATCTACCTGCTGCCGAGTATGGCAAGAGCGAAAAAGCGAATTCCCGGCCACGGGAAGGTCTATAATCCTACCTAAGTCACGACATAGGAGGAGTGATTGGTTATATCCTCGCTGTCTTACTCTTTTAGGGTGAAGAGGGACGGGTACCAGGATCTCTCCAGGGAGAGAATTATCCTTAAGGCATTCTGAAAGCAGGTTGGCCAGGGTTGCAGAGACTGCCTTAAGATTTCTGTATTTGAGCTCTACTATAGCCCTTCGTATTATGCCCTGGAAAAAGAAAGGGGAATAAATCCCGTCGATAAAGCGCTGACCAGTGAGGTGATAGGGATGTAGATCACGCCGGGGTAGCCTTTGGCGGCAGAAAGAACAAATAAAGTCTCCCTCTCTTCCGCAGCCCAGACAATACCTAGAGAAAAGAAAGTCGATGACCCGGGAAAGGTTCAAGCCTATCGTCCTCGCGGAATATGGGCCCCAGTCAAGATGGGCTCGTTAATATATACATCCCCATTGCGGATCTTAATGTTAAAACCGCAATCAGGATTGGTGCATACCCATGCTTTGTAGTGAACTGCTGCTCCCTGTCCTCCAAAATCGGATAGAGGAACGAGCACCCCCACCCCGCACTTCTGACACTTAGGAAAACTAGAATTCTCCACGACTACCTCCCAACTATTTAGTTTAGTGTAAGTATAGCGTCAAGATGATATTTTGGCAAACCAGTCAAAAATTAACCGGCTTGAGCCAGGGCATCATGTCCCGGAGTTTTCTACCTACCTCTTCAATAAGATGGCTGGTCTCTTTGTTTCGGAGGGCGGTAAAGGAGGGGCGCCCGGCCTGATTTTCTACTATCCACTCTCGGGCGAAGGTACCATCCTGGATCTCTCCTAAAATTTTCTTCATTTCTTGTTTTACCTGACTATCGATAACTCGGGGGCCGCGGGTATAATCACCATACTCTGCAGTATCGCTTACGGAGTAGCGCATATAGCTTAAGCCCCCCTGGTATATGAGGTCGATGATGAGCTTAAGCTCATGCAGGCACTCAAAATAGGCAACCTCCGGCTGATATCCTGCATCTACCAGCGTCTCGAAGCCTGCCTTGATAAGATGGGAAACCCCCCCACAGAGTACGGTTTGCTCGCCAAATAAGTCCGTCTCTGTCTCTTCAGAGAAGGTAGTTTCCAGGACCCCTGCTCTGGTGCAACCGATGCCTTTGGCATAAGCTAAAGCTACTTCCCTGGCCTTTCCTGAAACATCCTGTTCCACTGCCACCAGGGCAGGAGCTCCCAAACCCTGGGTATATACCTGGCGCAGCATATGTCCGGGACACTTGGGGGCAACCATGCTCACATCCACAAAATGTGGGGGAAGGATCTGACGGTAGTGGATGTTAAACCCGTGAGCAAACATCAGTGTCTTGCCCGAGGATAAGCCTGTCTGGATGGAACTGTGGTAGATAGCAGGTTGCAGGTTGTCGGGAGCCAACATCATGATGATATTGGCCTCTTTGGCTGTTTCATCTGAGGTCGAGACTTTGAACCCTGCTTTCTCGGCCTTCCTCCACCCTTCACTCCGGGGAGCCGCAGCTACCATCACTTTAAGCCCGCTATCCCTCAGGTTCTGGGCGTGGGCATGACCCTGACTTCCATAGCCTATGATACCGATGACTTTTCCTTTGATTAGCTCCAATTCGGCACCGCTATCATAGTAAATGTTTGCCATTTCCGCTCCTTTCTCCCCTGGTCATGGCCAGGCAACCTGTTCGGGCAATCTCCTTGATCCCAAAACGACGCAGCAACCCAATCAGAGATTCCACCTTTTCTTCATCTCCCGTTACCTCTGCGACGAGGGAGTCGGGGGCAACATCGACAATGTTGGCCCTGAAGATTTCGGCGAGTTGAATGATCTCCCCCCTGGTCTCACGGTTAGTTTTAACCTTAATGAGCACGAACTCCCGGGAAACAAAGCTCTCACCACTTAGATCAGATACTTTGATTACTTCGATGAGCTTGGCCAGCTGCTTTCTCACTTGCTCCACCACCCGAGAGTTTCCCCCCACCACAATGGTCATCCGGGAGAGTCCTGGCTGCTCACTACTTCCTACTGCCAGGCTCTGGATGTTAAATCCCCGGCGACGAAAGAGGCTGGCTATGCGGTTCAACACCCCGGGTTTGTCTTCCACCAACGCGGTTATAATGTGTTTTTCCATCACTTAAGAAGAGATAAGATTTTTGATGGAGGCTCCACGAAATCGGTGAGCGAACCTCCTGGTTGTACCATGGGGTAAACGTTCTCCTCCGATCGAACGATAAAGTCAATGATGAAGGGGCCAGGATGTTCCATGGCCCTTCGTATAGCTGGTACCACTTCCTCTCTTCTTCCCACCCTTTGAGAGCTTATGCCATAAGCCTCGGCAATTTTCATGAGGTCGGGGCCGCTTAAGGGAGTGGCTACGTATCTTTCATCGTAGAAGAATTCTTGCCACTGCCTCACCATTCCCAAAAACCGGTTATCTATCACGGCGATCTTTACCCCTATATTCTCCTGAGCTATGGTGGCTAGCTCCTGAATGGTCATTTGAAATCCTCCATCCCCGGCGATGCACCATACCGTCTCTTCCGGCCGGCCCACCTTGGCTCCCATAGCTGCGGGAAGTTCAAACCCCATTGTCCCCAGGCCCCCCGCGGAGATGAAGCTTCCTGGCCTATCGCAAGTAAAGTGTTGAGCTGCCCACATCTGGTGTTGACCCACTCCCGTAACGATGATAGTATCTCCCCCGGTCACCTCCCATATCTTTCGAATTACATACTGGGGCAAAAGCTCTTCTCCCCCTTCTACATCGGGTAGAGGATGCTCCTCCTGCCATTCCCTGATCTGAGACAGCCAGCCATCATGGGTTTGAGGTTGAATCAGTCTAGCTATCTCCCTGAGGACAACTCTGGCGTCACCCACAATAGGAATGGTACAGGCGATGTTCTTTCCGATCTCCGCAGGGTCGATGTCAATGTGGATAATTTTTGCTTCTGAGGCAAAGGAATCAAATCTAGCCGTGGCCCGGTCATCAAACCTCATTCCCACCGCTATTATCACATCGGCATTGTTCACCGCCAGGTTGGCATGCTTTGCTCCATGCATCCCCAACATTCCCAGGTTCATAGGTGAGGATCCAGGGAAAGAGCCTATCCCTAAAAGAGTGGTGGTTACGGGTATCTGAGCTTTACTGGAAAGTTCAGTGAGCTCTTGGGCAGCATGAGAAATTATTATTCCCCTGCCGGAGATAATGATAGGGCGCCGGGCAGAATCTATGGTTTTGGCCGCTTTTTCTACCTGGACAGTATGGCCCCCCGTTTTTGGCTTATATCGGTGGTTTGTAATCCCGAGTTTTTCTGCTTCAACTTCCTCAGTGAATACATCTCTGGGAATATCGATGAGGACAGGTCCGGGGCGACCTTCAAGAGCGATATGGAATGCCTCCTCAATGATTTGGGCAAGCTCTTCTGTCTCCAGAACCAGATAATTATGCTTGGTTATGGGCAGGGTAATGCCGGTGATGTCGGTTTCCTGGAAGGCATCTTTGCCGATAAAAGGCCGGGCTACCTGACCGGTTATGGCTACCACGGGTGAGGAATCCATGTAAGCATTGGCGATACCGGTGACCAGGTTGCAGGCCCCCGGCCCTGAAGTGGCCAGGCATACTCCTGCCCTGCCGGTGGCCCGGGCGTATCCATCGGCGGCATGGGCTGCTCCCTGTTCATGGCGCACCAGGATATGGCGAAGCTCAGGGTACTGAGGGAGAGTATCATATAGCGGTAACAGTACTCCCCCCGGAAAGCCAAATATAACCTCCACTCCCCTCTCTATCAGGCCCTCGCATAAGATCTGTGCTCCTGTTTTCTTCATATAAGAATTGCTCCTTTTTGAGCAGAGGTTACTCTTTGGGCATAGCGTTTAAGGTAACCCTCCACCTCCTTGACTTCAAAAGGCGGGATGGCTGAAAGTCTTCTTTTTATTTCCTTATCCTCTAGCTTGACTTCAAGTTTTAACTTAGGAATGTCTATCTCTATTATATCCCCATCCTGAAGGGCAGCGATAGGGCCACGGTCGGCTGCTTCGGGGCAGACATGGCCGATAGCCGCTCCTCGGGTGGCCCCGGAGAACCTTCCATCAGTGATCAAGGCTACCTTTCCTTCCAGACCCATACCTGAGAGCAATGAAGTAGGGGTGAGCATCTCCCTCATTCCTGGCCCTCCTTTGGGTCCCTCATAACGGATGACTACTACTTCACCAGGATTTATATGCTTTCCCATGATGACCTCCACTGCCTGTTCTTCGCCATTGAACACCCTGGCTGGGCCCACATGATGGAACATTGAAGAAGCCACTGCCCCTCTTTTTACCACTGCCCCCTCAGGGGCCAGGTTGCCAAACAGGATGGCGATTCCCCCCTTTGGGGAGTAGGGTTCATTGATGGAGCAGATAACCTCTCTATCTTTTATCTTTGCTCTATCGATGATCTCCCCCATAGACTTTCCATACACTGTCCTCGCCTCAAGCTTCAGAAGAGTCGAGATCTCCTTCATTACTGCGGATATCCCACCTGCTAAGTCGAGATGTTGAATACGGTAGGGACCGGCCGGACTGAGCTTACATATATGAGGAGTCCTCTCGCTTACCTCATTGATGAGACTTAAAGGAAAATCAATACCTGCCTCATGGGCCAGGGCCAGGAGGTGAAGCACGGAATTGGTTGACCCCCCCAGAGCCATATCTAAAGCAAAAGCATTGTAGATGGCATCCCTCGTTATGATGTCTCGGGGACGAAGGTCAGAGCTAAAAATATCCATTATTTTTCTTCCTGCCTCCTTGGCCAGGCGGAGACGATGAGCGGAGACAGCCGGGACAGTCCCATTTCCCAAGAGAGCCATTCCCAGGGCTTCAGTAAGGCAGTTCATGGTATTGGCGGTGAACATCCCCGCGCAACTCCCACATCCTGGACAAGCAGCTAGCTCTATTTCCGAAAGCTCCTCTTCATCTAGCTCTCCCTTAGCCCATCTCCCCACCGCCGTGAACACTGTGCTGAGGTCTAACTCCTCTCCTTTAAGCTCGCCACAGAGCATAGGACCTCCGCTTATAAATATGGAAGGGAGGTTTAATCTCACTGAGGCCAGGAGCATTCCCGGCACTATCTTATCGCAGTTAGGCACAAAAACCAGACCATCCAGCATGTGGGCCTGGGCCATAATCTCCACTGAATCAGCGATGAGCTCCCGTGAGGGGAGGCTATACCTCATTCCGGGATGGTTCATGGCGACACCATCGCAAACAGCGATAGTATTGAACTCAAAAGGCATCCCCCCCATCTCCCTCACTCCCATCTTTACTGCTTCGGAAATGCTCCGGAGATGGATATGTCCGGGAACAATCTCAGTGAAGCTATTCACCACCCCGATGAAGGGTCTTTGTATCTCCTCGGGGGTGAGCCCTAAAGAATATAGAAGAGATCTATGGGGGGCACGCTCTGCTCCCTTCTTCACCACATCACTTCTCATATCGCTCCTTCCATTCCTTAAGCTTAGCATCGACCTCCGGGTCGCTGAACCATATGCCCAGAGGCTTTCCTCCGCTGATTCTTCCCTGTCCATTTTATTTTACCACTCCTTGCGTAATATGTTTTGGAGCTGGCGTGGTCTCCTCATCGGCGCTGAGCAGATGGCCAGGGAGATCTTCGATAAGTTTTTTGCAATTTGCCTTCTTGCCCTTCCTTTAATCATCTTGCCTAACTGGTGGGTCGTTCTCCAATTTTTATCCTCAACCTCTCACCATGAGTATTGGAGGCGATTGTTTCTACCTCCGGTGTAGATAAAAGAGGTGGTAAAGGTGGGCAGGAATCAAAAATTCATGGTAGGATAAGGATTATCCAGCAGAGCATGGTATCTTATGTAAAAGAAAGGAATGAATCCTGAATTTCAAAAGTTGGGGATGGAAGGTGAAGTGGAGGACAAATGGGTCAGGGTAGATGAAATCAGTACCCATTATAAAGTGGTAGGGAGAGGGTCACCCCTGATCTTGCTCCATGGCGGTGCCAACGATTGGCATGAGTGGGAATTTAATATCCGACCCCTCTCCTGCAGGTATCGGGTCTATGCCCCAGACCTGGCAGGCTATGGTTTAAGTGACAGACTAGAGGGAATGGTCTACACTGCCAGTTATTTTGTGGGTTTTCTTCATCACTTTATGGGAAATCTTGACCTGAGTTCAGTGGTCTTGGCTGGTCATTCTCTGGGGGGGATGATCGCACTAAATTTCACCCTCAGATTTCCCCAGAAGGTGAAACACCTCATTCTGGTGGATAGCGCTGGCTTGGGGAAGATCACGCTTAGGGGTAGATTTATTGCGGTTGCTGCAAAGACGGTGCAATATCTTCTGAGAAGAGGCAAGTCTTATCCTTCTATAAAGTCGAAGGATTTTCAAGAGAGCCTGATCTCTCCGGAGAGGCTCTCAAATATAAAGGCGCCCACTCTAATCATGTGGGGGGAGAGAGATCGATATTTCCCTGTTGCCCAGGCCTATACTGCCCATAGATTGCTGCCGAATTCGCACCTTCATATCTTCGAAGGATGCGGCCATGCCCCTCAGAGGGAGAGGGTTAAAGAATTCAACCAGCTGGTCTTGGATTTTCTGGATTGAGAAAGACAGAGATTGTTTAATGAGTTTGTGACAATTTGGTCGGTGGATAGGCACCCCCCTATCACGTCATTGCGAGAGGCAGAGCCCCGAAGCAATCTGGGCAGAGGGAGGGAAAAAAGATATTAAGATTGCTTCCCCTTCGCTTCGGCTCAGGGTCGCAATGATACAAGACTTTTCAAGGTTCACCGACAAAAGTGATACAGTTACTTGTTCAATTCGCGGACTTGACAGGATCTGTAGTTTTGGTATAATAGTGCAGATGGAATGTGTTAGCAATAAACGAAGATGAAAACCAAGCAAGAAGCAGCTTTAGCTAAGCATCGCACCACCTCGCAGCGCCGCCTGCTTTTGGATATCATGCACTCTGCCGAGGGTCATCTCGATGCTGATGAGCTTTATCGCCGGGCCCGGGAAAGAAAAGATCGCCTCAGCCTTTCCACCGTCTACCGCAACCTGCAACTGTTCAAAAAGCTGGGCTTGGTAGAGGAGCATCACTTTGAAGAAGGCCGCCATTGCTATGAACTGAAGCCAGCAGTGGAACATCACCATCTCATATGTCTTGGTTGTGGTAGAGTGGAGGAGTTTATCTGTCCGGAGACGCAGTATATGAAGGAGAAGGTAGCTAAGGATAAGAACTTCAAAATTCTTAGCACTGAAGTTCGTATGACTGGTTTTTGTTCTGCCTGTCGTAGGAAGAAAAGAGGCGAATCCTAAATTTTTTGTGTTGATTGTTGCAAATAAGATGCACTATTGCAAGTAGAAGGAGAATATGGAAATAAAGTCTCTGGCCGAGCTTAAGCCCAAGGAGAAAGGAAAGATCACTAAAGTGAAGGGTAGTGGGGCAGTAAGGAGACGCATCCTGGATATGGGGGTGGTTCCGGGAACAGAGCTGGAGATGGAAAGAATGGCCCCTTTAGGCGACCCGGTGGAGATAAGAATAAAGGGCTATCATCTTTCTTTGCGCAACTTCGAGGCAGAAAATATCATGGTTGAGGTTTGAATATGATGAGATGTTTGGGTATGGTTGACTCGGGTGAATTGGTTACGGTAGTGGGGTTGAATGGCGGCTTTGGGCTGTGCCGCAAACTGGCTGATATGGGGCTCACCCCGGGGGTTAGCTTGAAGGTGGTTCACTCTCAAGGCAGGGGACCTATTGTGGTGGATGTGAGAGGGTCCAGGATAGCCCTGGGGTTCGGGGTAGCCCAGAAGGTCATGGTTGATGGAAGAGGCTAACCATGTCTGAGGTCACCATCGCTCTGGCGGGCAATCCCAATACCGGAAAAACTACCATGTTCAACAATCTGACCGGGGCACGGCAACATGTGGGAAACTGGCCGGGGGTAACCGTGGAGAAAAAATGGGGAGGCTTAAAACACCAGGGCTACGATATAAACGTAGTGGACCTGCCGGGAGTTTATAGCCTTACCGCCTATTCTCCAGATGAAGTGATCGCCCGCCGGTTTGTGGTGGAGGAAAGGCCGGATATGGTGGTGGATATTGTGGATGCAGCAAATTTAGAACGAAACCTCTACCTTGCCGTCCAGTTTCTGGAGCTGGGAGCTAAGCTTATAATAGCCCTCAACATGACTGATGTAGCTGCCTCGCGTAATCACCGCATCGATGCCGAAAAGCTTTCCCAGCGCCTGGGGGTGCCGGTAGTCCGTACGGTGGCCAATCGCAATCAGGGGACGAAGGAGCTTTTAGACTGCATAGTAAACCTGGGGCAAAGTGTGAACGATGCCGATTTTAGAATTGATTACGGAAAAGAGATAGAGAGAGAGATCAAAAATTTACAGGAAATCATCCAGAAAAGTCTTCTTTCCCTCAATTACTCTCCACGCTGGCTGGCCATAAAGCTCCTGGAGGAGGATGACGAGGTAACAAGGATAGTTCAGGGGAAGGGCTGATGAGCCCGGAAGATATCTTGCACTCCAAAGATGAAGCTTTGGCCCGGTTGCGGGCAAGCTTCGGGGAGGACCTGGATACAGTATTTGCGGGTAGAAGATACGGCTTTATCAGCGATGCTTTAAGGGAAGTCTTGGTCAAGCCCAAGAAAGAGAAGGTTACCTGGACGGAGAGGATTGATAGAGTAGTTTTAAACCGCTTCTTAGGAATCCCTATATTTTTGGCCCTGATGTGGATCATCTTCCAGTTTGTCACCCCTGCCATGGGGGGGGCCAGCATGTTTACCATCGCTGGTTACTTTATGGACTGGATTGATGAAGGGTTTGGCTGGCTTGGCGGACAGGTTGGAGTTGGCGGGTGGGGTGGGGCATTGCTCACCGATGGCATTATCGGAGGGGTGGGTTCAGTCATCATATTCATCCCTTCCATCTTTATCCTGTTCTTCTTTATCTCCCTGCTGGAAGACTCAGGATATATGGCCAGAGTGGCCTTCGTTATGGACCGGGCATTACGGCGGGTGGGGCTGCATGGAAGGTCGGCTGTGCCCATGCTGCTGGGTTTTGGCTGCAACATTCCCGCCATTATGGCCACCCGGACTATAGAGAGTAAAAGGGACCGCATGACCACCATTTTGGTGAACCCCTTTATGTCCTGCGGGGCAAGGCTCCCCATATATCTGATGTTAGTGCCCACATTCTTTGCTGCCTATCAAGGAACGGTGATATTTGGCCTTTATGTCATTGGGGTATTGGTGGCAGTGGGGGCAGCCTGGCTTCTCCGGTCTACCTTATTTCGGGGTCCTCCCGCTCCTTTTGTGATGGAGCTTCCTCCCTATAGGCTTCCTCGTTTTACCGAAGCCTTAGTTCATATGTGGGAGAGGGGGAAGTGGTTTCTGGTTCGGGCAGGAACCCTTATTTTTGCGGTGGTGATACTCATCTGGGCTCTGGACTATACCGGAGCCCTGGAGTCCATAGGGAGAGCCATCGATGTCTTATTCTCTCCCTGTGGCTTTGGCCAGTGGCAGCCGGCAGTGGGGTTGATCACTGCCGTCCTGGCCAAGGAGGCGGTGGTGGGGACTTTTGGTGCCATCTTTGCTGGTGCTGAGGAGGTTGGTGGCCTGGGCTTCATCATCAATTTTGAGCTGGGGTGGGATTCCCTTACTGCCTTTAGCTTCATGCTTTTCACCTTGCTTATGGTTCCCTGTGTAGCCAGCCTGGGAGTAATACAGAGAGAGACTAACTCCTGGAGATGGATGCTCTTCGCCCTGGGCTTTACCCTGGGTGTGGCCTGGATTGGCTCTACCCTCGTTTTCCAGATAGGCAGTCTTTTCATATGAGAACGGCATTGATGAAATCTGCAGGATGGCTAGCTTTAATGCTTGCTGCACCTTTGATTATGCCATTGCTCTGCTTGGCTGTGCCTCCTGGTGTCGGCTATGTAGAGGAGTCAGACCTTACTCCTATCTGGATATATGATGAGGATGAAAATCTGGAGAAGTTTGTCATACAGGAAAATGATGTCCGAGGTTATGCCAAAGGGATGAAGGAAATTAGGGCTGAGTTTGAAATAGATGGAAAGCTGTGCCAATGTCCTGACGGAGAGCTTTGCGTATGCGAGGTCTGTGCCTTCAGGGCCACCGGGCTTGCCATATCCGAGCTTTGGGAGGATGAAATACCAAATAGAGCTGATCTTGATATAACCTGGAGCCATCCCTCCCCATGTCAGGAAAAGACCTTCCGGTATATAACCGGCAATACTGCTCAGTACCATAAGGTTATACTCGAGGACACAGGAAAGGTCTTAAGCCTGAATAACTACAGATACAAGTTTACGAACCTGGATACCGGTGATGAATTCGAGGTCCAGGTTAAGGAAGGGATCTTCCCTCCTGGATTCTTTGAGCTTCGAGCAAAGGTGAAGTCGGGAAGAGCCACCGACCAGGAGAAGGCCCTTTTTGCTTCTCAATGGGGGGAGACAAGAGATAAGTTTTTGGACCTGGATGACGATGAGCTCTTCGATTTTGAGGAAGAAGAGGAGGAAACCCCCTATTGGCCCATTGTGTTCACCCTTGGCCTTACGGCGGTTGTAATGGGGACTGCTGCCTATTCTACAGGCGGGGCAAGGAAACGCTGAGAGATGATGTAGAAAATTAAACGCACTAGGGCAAGAGTAAAACCCTCTTCGAGGTAAGATCTTGGCCGGTCACCTCGGTGAGATAGTGGTTATATTTTAAAACAAGTTATCTTTTGCCTTGCCCTCAGTGCATTAGAAGTATAGCACAAAAGAAAGGAGGAAGACAATGTCTGGTGGAAGAGGGCCTCCATAGGACCGAAGCCTGAAGGAATGTTCAATTAAAAAATAAAAGAAAGGAGATGGTGTAAAAAGTGGTAAGAGGTTTAAGCCAAAGATTAGGGCTTATAGTAGGGGTTTTTCTAAGTTCAATTTTACTAACCCTGCCTATCCAGCAAGCTTACGCTGTGGAATGGGAGACCTATGAGGATGAGGACTTAGGGTTTTCCATCGATTACCCAGCAAAATGGGAAGAGGGAGATGCCGCAGATTTTGAAGAGGAAATAGAGGGAGTAATCTTTATGTGCCCTAAGTTTGTTTCCTCAGATGGAGAAGAGGGATGCTGTGCCTTAGTGGGCAAGGAGTACATAGAGGAAGGGGAGACCATTGAGGAGCATGTTGAGGGTGATGTTGCTGAGGCAGATGGTGATATAGATGAGGATTGGTGGGATGAAATTAGTGGAGTAGAAGCATATTATACCATCGTCACATTCCCCTCCGATCGCACATCTATAATGGTGCATTGCTGGGTGCCAGGAGAGGAAGAAGAAGCAGTCTGGATGGTAGAGTGCGAAACCGATACCAAGAAGTTTGATTCAAAAAGGAAGTTTTACTTTGACCCCATGATTGATTCATTTGAGATTCTATAAAAGCGGAAGGAAAGAGTGTCTTCCAGTAATTCCCGGGTAAGCTCAACAGCGTATCCGTATCAGGAGACCCTGGAGCGATTGCGCAGGGAGTTTGATATTTTACCCCAGGATATGTTGAAAGGAATAATGGGGGAACTGGATAAGCTATACCTTATGGTGGGGAAGGATAGTGAGGAAATAATAAAAGCAGGAAGGTTAAAAATAGACCCTTCTCGCCATAAGACCAGCCTTGATGGTTCCCCCTTGCCCTTAGCTCCTACAGAGTTTAAGCTTTTAACTTTCTTGGCCAGAAACAGAGGGAAAGTATTTACCCGGGAGGAGCTACTGGAGAAAGTATGGGGATATGAATACCTGGGGGACACAAGAACGGTGGATGTTCACATAAGACGGTTGAGGAAGAAGGTTGAGGAAGACCCCAACCATCCCTCATGTCTGATTACGGTAAGGGGAGCAGGCTATAAGCTTGAATAACAGCTCAAAAAATAAAAAGGAGGAAAAAAATGAAGCTATTAACTGAAGTAGAGCCTGAAAGCAAGGTGGTGGTCAGAAGAATTGAAGGAGGGTCAGAGGTTGAAGCTTGGCTTAAGGACCTGGGGGTCTCTCCCGGGGTAGAGCTCACTCTGATTGCGGCAGAGCCGGTGCATGCCCATGTAGGGCCTATATCCTTAAAGGTAGCAGGTAAGGAGATAGTCATATCCCAGGGATGGGCAGATAAGGTGTTGGTAGAAAAAGGAGGGGAAGCTCTCCCTCTACTAAGGCTGGAGAAAGGGGATGAGGGTGTAGTCAAGGCAATTGAGGGAGGAAAGGATTTCAAGGACTGGATTTCTCAGATGTGCTTAAATGAAGGCAGCAAGGTAGAGTTCCTGTCCCATCTCCCTCATGAGACCCTGATTCTCAAAGTGGAGGATAAAGAGGTAAGAATGGGGCCGGGGAAAGCATCCCGGGTGTGGGTAGAGGATGAAGGGAAAATCGTGCAGGTTAATTACCTTAAGGAAGGAAAGAAGGCCAGGGTAGCAAAGCTAATCGGTGGAACCAGGTACAGCCAGGAGATGGAAGAGATGGGGATTAAGGAAGGGATAGAGATAACGTTGGTGAAAAAGGAAGTATCCAAGGCACCACCCCAGAGAAAGGGAAATTATGTGCTGGCAGAGCTTGAGGGACAGATAATAACCATCGGCCGGGGCATGGCGGAGAAGATATGGGTGGAATAGTCAGCAGGGGAGAGAAAATATCCTCACCCAAAAGAAGGCTATGGGAGTTTAAGTCCTTCATCATATGCAGGCTCTTAGGCTTAACCTTTGATGAAAGGGATACAGCGAGGATATTCAGAAAGCTCAAGCTTTTAGATGGTCATCTTCCTTCTCCCTCTGAGCTACACGGGATGCTGGTCTATGCCTGCACCGAGCCCACCCCGGTGGCCAAGCATATGGATAGGCTCCTGGAGGAGAAATTTGACTCTTATCGGGGTAAGCTCAACGGGCTGGACCAAAAGGCCATCTGCTCGCTTATTGAAGGGGAAGAGAAACTCAAGAGTATTCCTCTTCCTGCCCTCATCTGGCTGGCAGTGCGAAATCAGCGCCTGGATATTGATGAGATTGAGGTGAGGATCTTCAATGCCGTGCACATGAAAGAGCATCGAGCGCTAAGGTTCTATGACCAGCTTTCCCAAATCCTTCCTTACGGCAAGGCAGAGGATGTGATAGGGGAGCTTAGGGAAACCCTCAAATTAAATGAACGGCTGGAGGATAAAGTTCAAAGGCTGGAGCAGAAGAAGGAAGAGCTGGGGGGGAAGATGGAGAACATGGAGGAGGAAAAGTCCTGCCTCTCTCTAAGCCTGACCGAGCAAAGGCGAGTAAGCGAGGAGCTTAAGCTTAAGCTGGAGGGCCTGGGTGGTGAGCCTGCCTTGGAACAAATGGAATGTATGAGGAGAGAGATGGATATCTTGGCCCGGGAAGTGAAATTCCTGACCGAGGAGCTATCGAGAAGAGAAGCCAGAACAACCTCTCCCGAGAGGAGCAATGAAGCCCCAAGCTTTGAGCAAGTAAAACTTGAGCTTCCCCGTGAGAGTCTTGAGCCGCTGTTGCTTACCGGCAGGACCATAGCCCTGGTAGGGGGATTGGAATCCCTCGTCCCCTACTACAGGGAGACGGTGGAATCGGCGGGAGGCAAATTTTACTACTACTGTGGAAGGTGTCTGTGCTCACAAAGGATGAAGGAAATACAAAGCCTGGTGGATAAGGCTGATATGGTGTTCTGCCCGGTAGACCAGAACAGCCATAACGCCTGCCGCTGTGTCAAGAAGGCCTGCAGGCTAAGTGGCAGGTCATGTCGCTTTCTTCATAACTCCGGGTTAAACGCCTTTAAAAGAGAGCTTTACGACTTTACTTCAGTTGAATTGAATTAAAAAAGGAGGCAAAAAATGTCCGATGAGATCAAAGCATTGTATGAGAGTAGAGTAAAGGAGGTGCAGCAGGAGTTTGGAGGACTACCTTTACAGGACTTGATACTTGTTCTTTCAAATTTGAAAAAACTGCACTGCATGGCAGAAAGAGAATTGGTGTTCAGGGTAGCTTCCTCACCCCTGATGGACCCCCGACCTTCAAGGCAATAGGGGAATAAAGCTGATGCCTCAAAGCTTTGCAGGAAGGGAAGAGATAATAAGGCTGGGAGAGCTGGAGCTTGACCTTGCCGGCTGTCAGGCGAGGATTGATGGCTCCCCTCTGTCGTTTACCCCTACTGAGTTCAGGCTTTTTGCCTTTCTGGCTCAGAACCAGGGAAAGACGTTCAGCAGGGAGCAACTCATGTATACAGTATGGGACTATGGATATAAGCAGGGGGATAGAACAGTAGACAACTGCATAAGTCGGTTAAGGATGAAGGCTGAAAGGTACCTTGCCCATTCCTGTCGCTTGCTCACAGTGCGGGGGAAAGGCTACAGGCTGGAAGCAAGATCAAAACGAGAATGATGCCCAGCAGAAGCTGCGGATAGTCCCTGAGTAAGCTCAAGGGAAAGGAAGCCATAGTAAGAAAGTTTTTGGGTCTGGCGCAGGATGATAGGAATGATGGGTGATCATGTCCCACTCCAGGGTAGCAAAGTAGATTAAGGAAAGCGTGGAGGGAAGCCTCCAACAGATTAAGGTCTGAAAGTTTGACAGGAGGGCAAAAGCTTGTTACACTGTTTATGGTTTTGCGAAAGATATGCATTTGCAAGAACATGGTATCATAAAAAGAAAGGAGAGGATGAAAAGGATAAAAAATGCATAAACCAACCGGTGGGAACCGGTAAGAGCCTGTGTTAAGGAAAAAAACGAAAGGAGATAAAAAGAAAAAATGACTAAAACAAAAAGAATGAATCTACGGATAAGCGCTGTTGCGTTGATATCAGGCATCTTACTATTGGGGGCTCTGGTGTTGCCTGCGGGATTTGCAAACGCAGGTTCAGCCCTGGCGAGCCAGGAGTCCCGAGCACTCGATGATTGGAACGGAACGTGGCTCAATGTTGGAACGACGCTTGATGACCCTGCCATGGACGCGGTGTATGAAGCCATGGCCGGCGCTGCAAACGCCGCAGCAGGGGCTGATGGCGCCTTCACTGCCGATGATGCCAGGGGTTTTTTGTATGCCATGCATAAGTCGAATTTCGGCAATTTGAGGGTAGCGGGAAACACCGTCACCTATTACAACGTCGATGGAACGATCAAATGCAAATGTAAATGCGAAGGTGCAGGTGCAGAGACCGTTGCCTTCGATGGAGAGGAATTCGACTGGTACAAGTTCGAGCTAACATCAGGAGACGCTGCTTGTTCTGAGTACAGGTATCTCATCCTGTGTGAGAAACATTCTCACGAAGGCGGTATGCTTCACTTCCACATGAGATACGGCGATACCAGTTTCGATGACCTGATCAACAATCCGGCCTATGCGATGTGGTACCCGACTCTTGGCGCAGAAGGCACCACCGTGGAGGACGTAGCCGACGGATATGCAGAAGGGGCTCCGATGATGGGGTATATGATGCTCGCAGGTCTTGTAGACCCGTGGGAAAACTTTGACCCTGAGTTTTTACCTGCCGAGATAATTGATATTTCAGGGACATACATGAAAACCGGTGAAGGCGTATCCCTTGATATCGCGTGGAACTTCGTAGCGGCTACCCTTGAACAAGTAACAGGAACGGTAGTCGTCGAACAACATGGTTCCTTGCTAAAGGCAATAGATACAACTGATGGGGAAGAAGGAGTATATCAAGGATCGACAGTAGGAAACAGCATAATGCTCTCAAACGCTAGCTATATGGAAGCTCCAGGTATGGGCAAAATACGTCTTGAAGGTATTTCTACAGGAACGATCGAGGAAGGAACACAGGGGCCAGAGATTTTCCTGAATTGGGTATGGCGCATATATGATAGCGATAATAATTTGCTATTCAACGGTGCCGGTACCCAGGTATGGGAGCAGGTAGAAGATTGATATGTTGATCTCGGAGATAAGCGGAGACAATCTAGATAGCTATCCGTTTGGCGCTCCTGGTGGAGAACTATGGAAGAATAGGTGGTATAA